>JAABUT010000018.1_pt1 | contig 281530 bp, 264 predicted proteins | sample 5559281 | NCBI WGS metagenome assembly JAABUT01 (sample SAMN10711880, study PRJNA513359) | rock metagenome | isolation source: Antarctica rocks | place: Antarctica: Victoria Land, Ricker Hills nord | collected 2016-01-04 | reverse complement strand
GATTGTGCACTTCAAGTTAGTCTAATATAGATCATGTCAGACTATCATAGACTAGTATAGAGCTGATGTTGACACGCTAGCGATCTAGCGTGCCTTCATGAGTAAAACTCATGACATGTTGCATCTTTTTTCTTCTTCAGCTTTGAACTTCTAGTTAGAATACACTCATATGATTCGCTTTATGCAAACTCATAACATTAGTTCAAAGCTTATTAATCTTGCTATCAATCTGTAAACGATATAAAAACAAGCTACATTACTCAAACTTGAATCGAAATCAGAAAATTGAGTTCAGAAGACTCATTAGAAATCAAGAAATTTCTAGAACAGAACAGAAAAACATGAACATGTTGCTTTAAACTAACTTTTTACTGAACTCATCATCAAAACAGAAGAACAGAAGAACATGAATGCATTGTTCTAGAACTGAAATTAGAAATTTCAGTTAAATCTCGATCAGCAATTTTCTACTCACACAATGACTAGAAGCACAAAATTAGAATCAGAATCAGTGAGCACGACTCATTATAAAACTCAAGATGCTGAAAAAGCATCACTTTTATCACAGAATTAAACAGCATCAGAAGAAGAAGACACGAATGTATCATTGAATATTAAAGAAAAGAACATGAATGTGTTGCTCTTCAATCATGAAATGATCAAGATCAGCATCAGCACTGAAGTGAATGCTTGAATAAGCATTCATGAAGCAGATGATCTCGTTGCGTTTATCAAGTACATATGTCAACAGCATAACATTGAAATCGAGATTCACAATGACATGATTCAGATGTTGAATGACATCAACAAGATCAACATTGAACTGAAAGTTATCAACATCAAGTTGAAAGTTACACAGACAATGTTGAACGTTGTTTAAACGCGTTTACAGAAAGAAATGAAGAAAAAGAACATGATTATACGTCATTTAGAAGCGACATCAAGTCAATTAAGCACTTCAATTTCGAAAGATCAATTCTTGAAGTCAATCAAGCTATCTGACTCATCTTTGTTCAAAGATTCAAGACAGAATGTGAATAATTAATTGTTTTGAATGCAAAACAAGCTGAAGACAAACAAGAATCATTTTTCTATCAAAGAAATGAAGATTGCATATGTGAAAAGTTGAGTCAGTGAAACGATGTTCAAACACATAGCACTCAGAATGAGAAACATGATCACGAACTCATTTCTTGAAGCAAAAGAGATACTATCAATCATAAATAAGATGTACAATGATTTTAATTAATATCATACAACTCAACAACAGTTTTTGAAACTGTATTAAAACAAGATCTTCTTTCATGAATTTTGAATGAAATTTCAGAGACTTAGTGCAAAACTAAAGTACAATAACGAAACTTTACTAAATAATCTTCAGCATAAGATTACCTCAGATTTTCAGCGAGTCACAATCAATGAACGAACTATGAATTTGAACGAATTCATCAACATTTGCATGCAAGTCAATGTTTGATTGACGAAATTGAATGCTCAATCAGCTCTCAAGACATCAACGACTCAAGTTGCTCACTTTATCACTAGCATTTCAATGATGATCACTACTGCAATCTCAGCTTCAATCTTTGCATGAAAGAAACTCAGAATATCAAATGTTGATTCTGTTAGAGAGAAGTTGTTTAAAAAAGAACTTTGCTTCAAATGTAAGAAGTCAGAACATAGAGCACGCAACTGTCTTAAATCAGCTCAGATGCACAAAATTGCAGCGAATTTGAAAAATGACTTATCTTCGTCAAAGTAGTGATTGAGAGCAATATACTCATATTCTGCTTCATCAGCATGTCTGATGATTCATTTAATTTCAAGTTGTTCACTGTTGATGTCATCTTGAGTAGTCTAGAAAAGATATTTAGATCTCTTGCTTTGATAAATATTGAAGTCATTGACATGACTTTCATTGATGAATCTTTGATGTCAGAGCTATGTGAATGCTTTGATATTTAGTCAATATCGCTGTCAAAATCAAAGTTGATTCAATTATATGATGAAATTTTTGATCAAAAGTCAATTACACACACTTTGTATACATTGATCATGATACAAGAACACAAGAATGAAATGATGTTTTTATTAATAACTTGTCTAGATTAACACAAGATAATCATTGAAAATCTTTAATTGAAAAGAAATCAAATGTTGATAAATTCTGCAAATGATTGATTAATATCATTATTAAAGATTCAAACATTGAAATCTGTTGTTTCAAAAGCAAGCAGTCAATCAGCATTTTACAAATCTGAATCAAATGAGATTTGCAAAATGAAATGAAAGAACTTGAACTCAATTGTTACATTAATGATCATTTTGAAGAGACTCATGAATCAGAAATCAGTGAATAGATTTATTGAATCTGCTTTCATAGCAAAGCAAAGCACTTAAGTTGATCTTAATCAACTTCGCTCATTTCAGTTAACTGAGACAAAGAAATTCGTCAATATTATCATGATTGAAGTCGCTGCATATTGAACTTTAGTCAAGAATAAAAAGATCAAGATCTTCTTTTTGATCATTAGTGAAATCAACAAAGCTCTTAACTCAGTTGAAGATTTCGCGAAATTGAATGAAATGATCTCTGTCATGTCATTAAATGAACTGAAGAAGAAGCTTTTGATAGTTTATCACGACTTTCTGAATGTTTTTGATAGAGAAAAGACAACGCAGTTGCTTTCACATTGATCATACAATCATAAGATTGAATTAGAAGAAGAGAGTTAATTCTCTAAAAGTTGATTATATCTCATGTCGAGCTACAAGTTGCAGAAGATCAAAGAGTATCTAGAAGAGAATTTGAAGAAGAAGTTTATTACACTCAGCAAAGCTTCTTTTGCTTCGTTAATACTGTTTGTTGAAAAGAAAGATGATAGTTTTCACTTTTGCGTGAACTATTGAAAACTGAATGCTCTGATCAAAAGAAATCGTTATTCAATACTTTTAATAAACAAAGTACTAGCTTGAATTCAAGACAGTAAGTATCTGATTCAACTTAGCATTATCATCACGTTCAATAAACTGCGCATGAGTTCAGAAAGCAAAGATTTAACTACTTTTGTTACTTTCTTTGACATTTACAAGTATAAAGTAATGCTCTTTAAATTGATTAATGAATCTACTTTCTTTCAGCACTATATTAACGATGTATTGTTCAACTGTCTGCATAAATTCTGTCAGACATACTTGAATGATATTCTCATCTACAGTAAGACATTGAAAGAACATAGAACTCATGTAAAGAAAGTGCTAAAGAAGTTTCATGAAGTCGATTTACAGATAAACATTGACAAGTGCAAATTCAAGATTCAGAAAATCTCATTTCTTAAACTACTGATATTCATCAATGATCTGCGAATGAATTCTTGAAAAGTAGATGTGATTTGAAACTGAAAAGTGTCTTGATCATTGACTCATGTGCAGATCTTCATTGATTTCTGCAATTTCTATCAACGATTCATAAAGAACTTTTCAAAGATCACTCAATTCATGATAAAACTGACTTGAAAAGATCATTTCTTTGAATGAACAGAGATTTGTCAGACAATCTTTGAAGAACTGAAGCAACAAGTGATGACAGTTCTCATTCTGAAGCATTTCAACTTAATCAAAGAAGTTATTCTGAAAACTGACTTCTTGAACTATGTCAACGACGAAGTATTGTTTCAATATGATGATGAAGACATTCTACATTCAGTGATTTTTTATAGCAAGAACATGATTCTTGCAAAATGTAACTACGAAATCTATGACAAGAAACTGCTGATCATCATTCGCTGCTTGAAGCATTGACATCTCAAATTGAAATGTACAAATATTTCAATCAAGATCTTCATTGATCATCTAAATTTGAAGTACTTCATGATCATCAAAGAATTGATTAGACAACAAGCTAAATGAGCTGAGAAGTTATCTGAATATAACTTCAAGATTATATATCAGTTGAGAAAACAGAATCTGAAAGTTGACACGCTGATCAGAATGTCAAACGTCAAGTCAGTTGAAGCAAACAATGATCATAAGTTATATCAGCATCAGATGCTACTGTCAAAAGACAGATTTGAACTTTAATTAATAAAAGATGATCAGAAAGATGATCAAGATCTGACTCAGATTCAAAACTTAAATGAAAAGCTAATTAAAATTCAATTGAAGAGATGATTTCTATTTCAAATCAAATTATAGTTGAAAATCAAATGAATCAACTGTGCTTTGATATTCAAATAATCATGAAACAAAACAGAAAGACTTGTCAAGATATTGATTTAGACAATTGTAAAATACTTGATGAAGTACTTTGAAAAGATGATAAACTATGAATTTCTCAGTCAATGATCATTTTATTGATAAGAGAAGCACATGATCTTTCAATCAATGATCACTCTGACATGAATTGAACGTTGAACTTGCTGAGATGATTATATTGCTGATCAAAGATGAGAATGATAATCAAGCATTACATTCAAAACTGTTACGTTTGTTGTAGATCAAAAGCATCGAGAGATCGAATCAATGAACTGCTGAAGTCATTGTTCATACTTAAGCAGCAATGACAGAACATATTATTAAACTTCATTATTGATTTATCAGAAAGTGATGAAAGCAACGCGATTCTGACAGTCATAGATTGATTGTTTAAGAAGCGACACTATATATCATGTTGATCAGATGACAAAGAAATCTTCGCAAAATAAACAGTCAAGCTACTGTTAATATGAGTTTTCAGAACTCATGAACTATCAAAATCAATAGTGTTTAATCGTGATTTGCAATTCATATTGATTGTCTGAAAGTCTTTATATCTGAGACTAAACATCAAGATGAAACTATTCATTGATTATCATTCTCAGATTGATGATCAGACAGAAAGAGTGAATCAGAATGTAGAATGATATTTACGAAGCTACTGCTCATATATGCAAAATAATTGATTCACCTGATTATTCATGATTAAATTCATTGATAACAATGCTATTTCATCATCAATTGAACAGTCAACGTTCTTTTTGAATAAGAACTTTCACTCTCATATGAGCTTCGATTTGAACTCAATTGAATATGAGATCACTCAAGCTAAAATCGAAGCAGACAAAGTTGAGAATATATTCAAACACATGAAACAATCACTAGCATTGATCAAGCAAGTCTTGACAAGAGTCGAAGTCACAACAAAGAAACAAACTGACAAGCATTGAAAGAAAATGATTTATCAGATAAATGACATGATGTTTCTGAATTCTAGAAACATAATGATCTTATGATCATCAAAGAAGCTAGACGATAAAATGCTAGAACTCTTCAAGATTCTGATCAAGATCAAACATGTTTATCAACTGAAATTATCATTGACTATGAAGATACATTCGAAGTTTGCATCAAATTTGCTGCAACTAGATTCAAAGAATTCTTTGAATGAACAACAAAATGAATCGTTTAACTTTATAGTGATCGATGACGAAGATGAATAAAAGATGAAGAACATACTGAACTTCAGACACTATGAACGAGATAAATGACTACAATATTGTGTCAATTGAAAAGAATACAACGTTGATCTACATTGATACAACATTGATGAAAGTGAATTCAAAGAATGTCAGAAGATCATAAATGACTTTCATGAATGATATTCAAACAAGTCAAGATAGAAATCAACTTAAGAAAGATTAATCAAACTGCAGCAATGAGAACATTGCTAAATGAAGAGAGAAAATAATGTTGCAATCATGCACTTCAAGTTAATCTAACATAGATCATGTCAGACTATCATAGACTAGTATAAAGCTGATGTTGACACACTAGCGATCTAGCGTGCCTTCGTGAGTAAAACTCACAACGTGTTGCATCTTTTTTCTTCTTCAGCTTTGAACTTCTAGTTAGAATACACTCATATGATTCGCTCTATGCAGACTCATAACACATCATAGCTGATGAAACGCAAAAATTTCAAACTCTATTAGAACGAAAGCATTAATAAAGTGAGTAAATTTATATGAATGTGATCTGATTAACACTTCTGATATAAACACATATCACAGCTATTCAGATCAGTTAAGCTCAGTACTTGATTTAGCATTTGCATCAAAGAATATGCACAATCATATCAAGAATTAACATATAGACGAGAATGCAAACACAGAATTTAATCATGAAGTAATTCTATTTACAATAGTTACAAAAAAAGTGAAGTTGATTGAAAACTTGCTGAACGCGTCATACAATCTGCAAAAAGTCGACTGAAAAGACTTTGATGAGCATTTGCAAAAGACGAAAGACAAAATGATAGTCAAGATGCAAAGAATCACAAGTTTAAAAGCAAAAGTCATTTATTTGATTGAATGCATCAAGAATACAGTGAAATGATTCGTATTTAAACAGCGAATATGCGTAAAATCAAAGCTCTGATGAAACAATGAACTCATCGAAATGTGAAAGACGCTATCGTTAAAAAAGCGAATCTGAAAAAGATGCAGAAATGATGATGCATAAGCAGAGATAGTGCAAATGTGAAATTCATATCATGATGCAATAAAGCTGATCAAAAATCAATTCTGAATCAATTTTTTGAACAACGTTGAAGAAAAAAAAGTGTTTCAGATCTACAAGTTTACTAAATCACGTTTAATTGAGAAGCTATCTTTGATACAAAAGTTGCAAAAAGAATTGAAGATTAAATTCAATGAAAAGTGCAAGACATTTCTGAAAGCAATGTACTCATCATCATTGAAAATTCAAATCAATGAAGAATTACTATCAAACGAAAGTATACAGTGATCAAGAGTTATTAAAGAGAAAATCAAGCACGCTATTAACTTCTCAGCACTCAGAAAAGCATTCAAATCAGATGATATGTCATTTGCAATCATACAGCAAGCGTACAAAACTATATTGAAAATCTTCAATTTAGTGTACTCAGATTTGATTGAAAATAATTATCATTTGAAGATATGACGCGAAGACACGGAAATTATTCTGAAAAAATCAGACAAATTGAATTATTCAATTTCAAAGACATACAGAATTATTATGCTGCTAAACTGTTTAAACAAAGTAGCAGAAAAAATAATAGCAGTGCAACTGTCTTACACAGCTGAAATTAATGATAAGTTGCTGAATTTTGATCAAATGAGAGACAGAAAACAAAGATCAGCTATAAACGCAGTACTAAATCTAGTACATGATGCACAAATGACGAAAAGTTGAGAAAACACGCTTATTTATTTACTTCTAGATGTCAAAGAAGTCTTTGATCATGTTGCATTGAAACAGCTGATCAAAATATTGATTAAATTGAAAATATCAGTCAATTTAATCAACTGAATAAAATGTTTCTTACAAAATCAAATTATTGACTTAGCATTTGATGACAAACGTCAGAAATCAAAGAAAATAAGCACAGAAATATTACAAGATTCATTTATCTCACTTATTTTATTTCTAATTTATATTTGATATTTATTTTCAAAGATTCGCGCAAAGTTTGAAAATTTACAGTCACTCAGCTATATTAACGACGTAATGCTATACGTTGAGAAAAGAAATATTGACAAGAATGTGAAAATACTGAAAAACGCAGCAAAAATCACTTTCACATGAGCTGAAAACAACGCAGTGCAATTCAATAACTCGAAATCTGAATTAATACACTTTGAAAGTCACAAGACAACATTCAATCAAATGATTATTTTACTCAACAACATGATCATAAAATCAAAGACATGCGTACAATGATTAAAAGTTTGACTGAATCGAAAGCTCAACTTCAAAGTTCATGTGCAAACGAAAATCGCAACAGTTACAAGAACATTACACTCGTTATTTAAATTAATGAATAGCGAGTGAGAACTAAATGTCAAATCAGAAAAGCAGTTATATCTGACATGCATTACATTTATTAGCGATTATGACGTTGAAATATGATGAAATAATTAAAAAAGCTACTTAGTCAAATTTCGCAAACTATAAAACACTGCATTACGAAAAATTCTGAATGCATTTTGAATATCATCAATAAATGCTATGCAAATAGAAGTAGAAATTTCGTTGATGAAGATGCAATTAGATCAAAAGTGCAAGAACTATGCAATTTGAATAGTGAGATTATTGAAAAAACACTTTATCAGAAAAAGAATGTTTATTTCATACTCATCTTAATACTTTATTGAATTGAATCTAGATTTGAATGCATCAAAATATCTGAACTGAAACGAGATGAAGAAGAATTTATCTTGAAAAGTCAAGAAGTGCAAAGACAGACTCATGCAGATATATTGAATATTAAACAAAGTGCAAAAAACATTGAATTCAATAAAAGAAATTGAAATTTCTCACTTCAAGAAATCATAAGATCAAGAAATCAAGCATTTAGCAAGAATTTAAACTGAATTTGCAAAAAGCGAAACTTGCGAAATAATCAATTTGCACTACAGAAAATTAGAAAGAATTATCAAAAAGACGAAAAACATAGTGATGTATATTGATGCATCGCAAATTCGAAAAAAGATAGCAGAGATCAAAACAGAAACTGAAATGACAATGATATTCACGCATGAACTCATCAGATACAGCAAAGCAACAAGCATTTACAACAAAATAATCACAACGAAAGCGAAACTGCAAGCTATTAATGATGCAATTGCAATATGCAGCGAAAAAGCACTCAAAAACAGCGAAATTTGAGTGTACATGAACAGTTAAATGACTTTGCAAAGACTAAATACAAAGAGCAACATCAATGCAAATTTATTCAATAATATACAACAAAACTTGATCAATTTACATCAGAATCAGTGTCAAATTTGCATACAGTAAATATTGAGTTGCAAAAGCATTATTGAGAATGAAAAAGCAAATCAATTGATCAAAAGCGCTGCTCAAGAATTATCAGTTATCAACAACATGAAAGCAATCATCATAAGCTTCGTCAAAAAGCAAATTTGCAAAGAGATGAAATTACAATGATTAAATGTTTGAAAAAGCAGCATCAAGAAGAGAAATCAGTATTGAAAGCACATATTGAATGTGAATTTAAGTCATAAATCACTAAAAGAGATGAGAAAAATCGATAGACTAACATTTTTAATCTTTATTCAGCTGAAAATGAAACATGACTATTTTAAGAGTTATTTGCATCGATTATCAGAGAATAATTCGAACAAATGCTATGAAATATGCAATGCAAGACAAACGTTAAAGCATTTACTGCTGAATTGCAGACATTATAGAGTAGAGTAGATAAAGCTTAAGAAAAAAGCTCAGCTCAAAAACACAAACATTATATTAACACTGTTCATCATCAAAATTGAAAGAATTGCAACATTAAAGTATTTGAAAAATACTTGAATTACAATGAGAAAATGACTATTAGAAACAAAAGAGTAGAACGCGAAGAGTGCGAAGAAACAAAGAAAAACGAAAGTACAATGATGAGAGTTAAGAAAGAGCGCTTGTATATGCAAACTATCGATGTGATTGATCAATAAAAAGATATAAAGCAGCGACTTTAATCAAATTACATGTAACTTAGCATACATACAGCGTCTAGACAGTGTCATAGTCATAGACTGCATGCACTTAATGAAGAAATTAAAAAAAAATCTGCAAATCACTGAGTCAAGCATATGATGTCTGTGCAAAGTGAGCTTGAACTCATGATGCTACGTTCGCTTCAGAGAAATATAAACTCACTTACTTCACTCATAAGTTAAAAAGATTCAACATGACAGTCAATTTATGCATAGAAAACTCAATAATAAAGTTGAAATTAAATGTATAAGTTTTCAAAGTGCAATTGAACATGAAACTACAATGAGATTTGCATCTTTATCAAATAGAAGCAGATCACATCATCAAAATGCTGATGCTTAGTCAACTTGAAATCTTCATTTGAAGAGTTACATTCACAAAAGCAAGATAAATATACTTTGTGATAATAAGATTAAAAATGATGTTTGAAGCATTGATATGACATCAACGTAATAAAGAAGAGAAATTATTGAGTATGAAATGAAGATTAGAAACTTTTCAGAATCAAGCGCTGCATCATGTGATCAACATCTTCAGAAAAGTGAACATCAAAATGCTAGAAGTTGAAACATACATATTTTCACTACATGTTCATCTGAACAAGCTACAGAATCAAGTCACACTATGCTGTTAATTAAATCAACGACAGAATACAGAAAACTCAATGAGCATGCAAGATTATATGTGCTCATTTAATAAAAATTAATAAACTCATCTTTCACTTTTCAATCTTCAAAAAAATGATGTTTTTGAATGCTTCAATTTGCAAAGAAGCAAAAATACAGTTTAAATGCAAATGATTTAATCTCTTAATGATGACTCAAACAAGTGAACATGCAATCATACAATTTCACAAAAGTCAATGAAATTTGTAATGAAAAAACTACAAAAAATGCATTGCAGATATTAATGCATCTTTTGCTCAAAGATTTCATTTATTCAAGAAGTCAGTAAAGATGCGTGATAATTTTCAGAAAATTAAAAGCATTCTTGCAACTTACATCAGAATTAAACGCATAAAGCTGAAGATTTATTTGCATTCAAGAAACATGTTGAACATAAATAGTTCTTGATGCAATTGCAAATGAAGTCATCAGACAGTTAAGCATATTCTGATGCATTGCTCAAATTGAATGCATCTTCAATTGAATATGCATTTGCAGTTTGAGAAGTGAACTGAATTATTGAGTTTAGTTAAAGAAACATTTGTCGCTTAAAGCGAAATAAAGTTGAAATTTTAGCTGAGCTCATCTGAATGTGATCAGATTTTATGAATAAAATCTGTGATTATTTCATATGTCGTTGAACTGAATTTGCGTTTGTTCATATATTATTGAACTGAATTGCGCTTTCGTCGCTTTCATCACTTTCATCGCTTTCATTGCTTTCGTTTCTTTCGTTGCATTCAGCCTACTACTCGTTTATCTACTCGCTTATTTACTCTCTTATTTACTCGCTCATTTACTCGTTTATCTACTCGCTCATCTACTCTTCATTCTACTCGCTCATTTACTCGCTCATCTACTCATCACTTCACTCGCTCATCTACTCTTCACTCTACTCGTTTAGCTACTCGCTTATCTACTCGTCATTCTACTCGCTTATCTACTCATCATTCTACTCGCTCATCTACTCATCACTTTACTCGCTCATTTACTCATCATTCTACTCGCTCATTTACTCTTCACTCTACTCGTCTAGCTACTCACTCATTTACTCGTCACTTTACTCACTCATTTACTCGTCACTCTACTCACTCATCTACTCTTCATTCTACTCGTCTATTTACTCACTCATTTACTCATCACTTTACTTTCTATTGAACTTTCTATCAAATGCTTTATCAAACGCTTTATCAAATGCATCAATCAAGTGCACAAAACATGTCAAACAATGCTTCAAACAATGCTTTCTACTGAGCTTTTCATTGATCTTTCTACTGATCTTTTGATTGAGTCATCTAGTGAGCTTTCTACTAGTGAGCTTTCTACTAGTGAGCTTTCTACTAGTGAGCTTTCTACTAGTGAGCTTTCTACTAGTGAGCTTTCTACTGATCTTCTGATCGAGTCATTTAGTGAGCTTTCTACTGATCTTTTGATCAAGTCATCTAGTGAGCTTTCTACTGATCTTTCAATCAATCTTTTTATTAATCTTTCTATCAATCTTTCTATTGATCTTTCTACTGAGCTATCTATTAAGCTATTGATTGAGCTTTCTATCAAACACTCTATCAAACATTTTACATGCTTCAAAATACGCGTTGATTGAATGCATAACATGAATTAAACAATGCTTTCTACATGATTCTCTACATGACTTTCTATCAAGCACTCTTCATGACTCTCTATCAAGCACTCTTTATGTTTCTCTATCAAGCATTCTTGCTTATTTTTCTACTGATCTTTCGATCAAGTCATTTAGTGAGCTTTCTACTGATCTTTCAACTGATCTTTCTATTGATTTTTTTACTAGTAAGCTTTCTACTGATCTTTTGATCGAGCCATTTACTGATCTTTTTACTAAATGACTCTCTACATGACTCTTTACATGACTTTCTTCATGACTTTCTACATGACTTTTCATCAAGCTTTGAATTGCTTTGCAATCAAGAATCAAATTTGTTCTTTATCAAGCTTCAAACACAACTTTATTAATCATTCTACATGACTCTCTACTTCTCTAGTTTACTCATTAACTTTCTCATTAACTTCTTCATTGACTTTCTTATTGACTTTCTCATTGACTTTCTCATTGACTTTCTCATTGACTTTCTTGACACATATATTAAATAGCTATTATTTAAATAGTCAAATCAATCATTAATTATTCAACGTTGCAACTACTTATCAATGCTACAAATGTTAAAATAGTCATATTTATTGAATTAAATGATAAAGACGCATACTGCGCTTATGAGAATGCTAGAAATGTTGAGAATATTGAGAATATTGATGCTTTTATGAATATGTCTCAGCTAAAAGTGACGCAAATCTGAAACATGAGATTAAATGAATATTCAAGATATTGATCGCTAAAAGCGCTAAAAGCGCTAAAATCTGTCACTGTCACTCTTTACAAATTGCAGATGTGCTATGAAATGTTAACTTCATGAACTATCAAATCATCATCTCAATCACGAAGAGTTTTAAGACAACAGCAAGAATGATGATGAAAATGAAGCTGCTGAAGCAGTTTAGAATGACAAGAACACTCATTCTTTAATATGCAATCATCATGAACAAACTTGATACATAGTCTTAGCTTTATCGTCTTGACTGCATGTAGCAGTTGTATAAACAGCGAGCGATTTTCTATCTCAGAGAGTTTTGTTCACTCAACATACATAGCATAAAGTTTCTCATGAATTGATTTAATCAATGTCACAAAAGTGTATGAATTTATTATTATTATTAATCAAATTACTGTCTGAATTAAGAATTTTTTCTTCTGTGTTGATATGAGTAATATGAAAAGATAATGCAATATATAAATGATGCAATGAGTAATGTGAAAAGATAATGCAAAAAACAAGCAAACATATTGTTTTACATCAACGTTTCAACAAATTCAGCTAAAATTGACTACAAGCTCATTAAGCTAGCATCAGTCAAAAACATATGTTTAGCTGAGCTTCTAGCTTGCAAGTTTCAACAGCACACTCATCAATGACTAATAACTAGCGACAAGCGCTTGTATCTTTTGATGACAGTCATTTGCTTAAAAGACATCAATTGCTTAAAAGATATAATGCACAATACATGTTCACTTTTTGTACATTTTTACATTCAAGATTCGTATGTAATCAAATAAATCATTTGATGAATTGATTATTTAAGTAGCTATTTAATCATTTATTTAAACATGAAGAATGCTTGATAAAGAATCATGTAAAGAGTCATGAAGAGTGCTTAATAGAAAAACATGAAGAATGCTTGATAGAGAAACATGAAGAGTGCTTGATAGAAAAACATGAAGAATGCTTGGTAAAGAAACATGAAGAATGCTTGATAAAATGCTTGGTAGAAAAACATGAAGAGTGCTTGATAGAAAAACATGAAGAGTGCTTGATAAAGTGCTTGATAGAGAAACATGAAGAGTGCTTGATAGAGTGCTTGATAGAAAAACATGAAGAGCGCTTGATAGAAAAACATGAAGAATGCTTGATAAAGTGCTTGATAAAGAAACATGAAGAATGCTTGATAGAGAAACATGAAGAATGCTTGATAGAAAAACATGAAGAACGCTTGGTAGAAAAACATGAAAAACGCTTGATAGAAAGTCATGTAGAGAGTCATGTAGAAAGTCATGTAGAAAGTCATGTAGAAAGCATTGTTTAATCTGTATTATGCGCTCGATCAACGTGTATTTTGAAGCATGTAGAATGTTTGATAGAGTGTTTGATAAAAAGCTCAGTCGATAGCTTAATAGATAGCTCAGTAGAAAGATTGATAGAAAGATTGATAGAAAGATTGATCGAAAGATCAGTAGAAAGCTCACTAAATAACTTGATTGAAAGATCAGTAGAAAGCTCACTAAATGACTCAATCAAAAGATCAGTCAAAAGATCAGTAGAAAAATCAATTGAAAAATCAGTAGAAAGCTCAGTAGAAAGCATTGTTTGAAGCATTGTTTAACTTATGTTATGCACTTAATCAACGCGTCTTTTAAAGCATGTTTTGAAGCGAGTAAATGAACTAGTAAATAAATGAGTAAATAGCTGAGTTGATAGCTGAACATGTTGATATTTTGATTGTTGTTGTTCTAGAAAGTAGAAACTATGAAGGGAAAAAGAAGGTGAAAACTTTGAACTTTCTAGCGTTAGCTTTATAAAGCTCAAAGCGAAGATTATTGAGTAGATAGCTGAGCATGTAGAATGATGAATAGATAGAAAGTCATGTAGAAAGCATTGTTTAAAGCACTGTTTGACGTGTTTTATGCATTCAATTGACGCGTTTAATAGAAAGTAAAATGAAGAGTAAATGAGTGAGTAGATAAATGAGTAGAGTGAAGAGTAAATGAGCAAGTAAATAGATGAGTAAAGTGAAGAGTAAATGAGCGAGTAAATAAATGAGTAGAATGAAGAGTAAATAAGCGAGTAGATAAATAAGTAGAGTGAAGAGTAAATGAGCAAGTAGAATGAAGAGTAAATAGATGAGTAGAATGAAGAGTAAATGAGTGAGTAAATAGATGAGTAGAATGAAGAGTAAATGAGTGAGTAGATAAACGAGTAAAGTGAAGAGTAAATGAGTGAGTAAATAGATGAGTAGAGTGAAGAGTAAATGAGTGAGTAGAATGAAGAGTAAATAGATGAGTAGAATGAAGAGTAAATGAGCGAGTAAATAGATGAGTAGAATGAAGAGTAAATGAGCGAGTAAATAAATGAGTAGAATGAAGAGTAAATGAGTGAGTAGAATGAAAAGTAAATAGACGAGTAGAATGAAGAGTAGATAAACGAGTAAAGTGAAGAGTAAATGAGCGAGTAAATAGATGAGTAAAGTGAAGAGTAAATGAGTGAGTAAATAGACGAGTAGAATGAAGAGTAAATGAGCGAGTAGATAAATGAGTAAAGTGAAGAGTAAATGAGCAAGTAGAATGAAGAGTAAATAGATAAGTAGAATGAAGAGTAAATGAGTGAGTAGAATGAAGAGTAGTGTTAAATCAGCTAAATCAGCTTGTAGCTGATTTATATAGCATGTAAGCTAATCAATGATGCAAACTCAGCTGACAGCTAGCTTGTAGCAAACATCTCATTTAGTAGCTAGCATATGCATCTCAAGTGCATTAAGATTCAAATGTCGTTGCTCACTAGCTTACAAGCTACTTAAGCTTTTTGTCAAAATGTCAATGTATATTTTTATTCTTAATACTTTTGACATCAAGTTAAAGTTTTTAATAAATCGAGTTAAAAAACAATCACAATATGTGTAAAGCAAATTTTTGAAAAGAGTAATACAATCAAGACAAAATAAATTTAAAAGATGAATAAACAATGATGAATTGCATGAACTGCAGCAATGCTGATTTAAAGACAGTTGCAAGTGATGTTGACTTGTCATGAAGAAACAGCAACACAAGATTGAAAAGTTCACGCAATGATGAGAAGTATATTGCTAACATTATTGATCTTTTAATACAGACATCAATGTTAGAGAAAGAGAAGAGCAAAGATCATTCATGAAAAGAAGTAGCAGTGAAGCTGATGCATTGTCTTCGACTTGAATCAGAAGAAAAACATCACGCAATTCAGAACGCGTTCATCGCGAAGAATGTATAGAAACTGAAGACATCAGTTCAACTGCTAAGTAAGCAGTTACAAATGCAGAGAAATATGCATTTCTCATTGAAAATCATATCATGAGCAAATGTGACAAGAGAAGAATTATCAATGAAAAAGCAACGTCTCAGAGAAAGATCATTATCACTTTGCAAGAAATGTGAAATCATGATAAAGATAGCAAACAGAGAAGAAATAAAGAAGATACAGAAGAAGATCATTGAGCAGATTCTTCAAAGAATAGCAAATGTGTCAACGAGTCAATGAAATTTGATCATGTTTCTTCGCAAGCTGAGTAGCAAAGACATCTTTCTTCATGCAGTCAGCTCAGATGCATGAGCAAATCTGAAAAAGACTCAAGAATGAGTAAAAGAAATTATGAACTCAATGCACATATTATGATGAACATTTGCAGTGCTGACACATGAGATGTACACTACAATTGATACAAACAATCAGATGAATGTCATTAGAAAGCTGTTAAAGAATAATGCAAGATTTCATGAGAATCTGAAGATTCTAAGAATAGTCTGACTCAAGAAAGTAGCAAAGAGTGAAAAGATTCATTCATCACTCATCGTAAAGATAGCAATCAAAGTGATGATAAATTAACTGATGAACGTAAGTATATTAAATGCATATCATGAATGTGCATGCAAGCTGTTCAAGAAGAACTGTCACATTACACAGTGCTTCAGATGTCAAGAATTTGATCACATGATCAGATTTTGCAAAAAGAATCAACACTGCATCAAATGCACAGATAAACATCATATTGAAAAGTGCATGACATCTTTGAATAGAAGACGTTGTGTTAACTGCAACGAAAATCACAAACTCTGAAGATGCATCTGTTTCAAATGATAACAGCAAATGAAACAAACATTTGAAATTTATAGAAACAAATCATTCAAATATTCAGAAACATCTAGATACAATTGCACATTCTTGCAATTCTTGAACTCTTCATTGTCTTTAAACTTTGCAGATTCAATGAACTCTTTGAATTTAATGAACTCTTTGAATTTAATGAACTCTTTGAATTCAACAAACTTTTTGAAGTTCACAAACTCTTTCAGTTCAACAAATTCATCGAGCTCAACGACAGTTGTGCTGAAAACATGCAGTCTAGTCACTTATGAATCAACATAATAAATGATAAAAGTCAAGAAGAGACGTGTTGATCATTTCTTTTGCGTGAATAGCGACTCAGATAAGACGTTGCTTAAGCAGAGTCAGAAATGACAAATCAGAAAATGAGACAGACTCTTGATGATTAAGAGCATTCAAAGAATCTTCTTTTTGCAAAGTCAACAACAGCTACAAATAACTTTATGATAAAACAATCTTTTCTACAAATACTGCAATATAACATCAGAAAATCATTGAAAATTCAGAAATCATTTCTAATTAACAGAGAAGTTTGCGATTTTGACATTGTAATCATACAGAAGCAGAGTTGCAACATTAATGATATTCAATCATTTAACTCAGCTCACAACTTCTTTTATCTAGTGAAAAACACGTCATCACAGTCAAAAACATGCATATATGTGAACAAATACTTAAGACTCAATCAATGAATGATAGAAACAGTTGAGTCAGACATCTGCTTAATCAGAATATTAACTCACAACACAGACAACAAAATGCAGACGTTACGACTTATAAATGTTTACAATTCATGTTCATTGTTTTCTACATTTATAGAAAGATCTTCAATCATTTTTTGCTTAAGCGAGCTACTTAAAGATGACTGCAAACAATTGATTGTAAGAGATTTCAATTTACATTACTTTCATTGAAGAGAATGAAGATGCTTCACTCAACATGCAGCGATCAACAGTTTACTTGACATCATTATCAATGCTAAGCTGAAATTATTGCTGAAATCAAACATTATTACTTACAAGATTCATAATCAGTTTACAACTATTAATTTAATCTTTAACAATGAGAAAATACAGTTCATGACATGCAAATGCAAAGTACGCATCAATCTGCATCAAGAATTGAATCATTTTTCAATTATCACAGAACTGTGTTTATAAACAACTTCAGTACAGTTTTCAACTTGATGATTATGAAAGAAAATGAACACAGAAGCATTGAGTGCATATCTGCATATGCATCTTTCGTTGAATCATTCTTTGAACAGCAAGATGATGATGAACGAAAGAGTATGCAAAGTTATCAAGATGTTATAGAAAATCATTGAGAAATCTATTTTTTTTGACAAAGTCATCAAGTCAAGCAAAGAATTTCTGAAATTTGAACTGCTCAGAGATAGTAATGAAATCAAGATGACTGCAAATCATATGAAAAATACAAAGCACACTAAATGCATGAAATAAATATCTGAAACACAATGATCATAAAAACAAGATCATTCAACAAGTGAAACATGCACATTTCAGATCACAAATGCATAAGCTGAGTGATGCACTTAAGTCAATATGATGCTTCGCAAAATGAGTCAGAATTAAAAGTCATTTATTTAAAAAACTTTCTCAGTTTTTATCACTGAAGCGAAATGACACTGATCAAATGATAATAATGTTTGAGAAAAAAATTGAGATATTACAAGAAAAATTCTTTCTTTCATTCTCTTAAATAAACATCAGCAACATTGCAGACTCATTTATACTCTTGACAGTATCATTTAACTTATGCATTTTAGAAGATGAAGTGAGATAGATAATCAAAAGAATAAAAGCAAACAAAGCATCAGATGTTTCAAACATTTTAAACAAAGTGCTGCAGACAGATCTTGCAAAATTGACTTTGATATTGATGAGTTTATTCAATGCATATGTAACACATAAATATTATTCAAAACAGTTCAAAAAAGCTCAAATGATAGTACTATGCAAATCAAAGAAGAGCAATTATACTGATTCAAAGATATATTGATTCATTGCTTTGCTTGATATCATGAGCAAAGCTCTGAAGTCGATCATGACTAAAAGACTGAGCAATATAATTGAGATTCATTACATGCTATCTGATGCTCAAATGAGAGCGAGATGCAAGCAATTTGTGATCTTAACATTAAATTTATTAGTAGATCAGATTCACACAGTATGAAACTGCGAAATTAAGTATGTAGCATTCATGCTAAGTTTAAACATTATCTGCATACTTTGAAAATGAAAAAAACTTCAAACTATATAGTTTAATGAGCATGCAGCTTTCTTGAAAATCGAGAAACATCATTGAGATTTGACAAGCAAACAAGTGATATATGCAAGATAAATGCAAACATATTGCAAAAATCTTTCATTTCATCGATTCTCTTTCTATTTTTCAACGCAAGTCTGATTGAAAAGTGCAAAGTACTGAGAATTAAGATCAAAGTGCTCAACTTTGTAAATGACATTAACATTCTAACATATGATAGATTCATCAAAGAAATTTGCAGAACATTGAGCAAAGTGCATGATGTCTGTGTGAAATGAGCTTATACTCATGACACAACATTTGCATCAGAAAAGTATAAATTTACACACTTCATCAGAAAATCAAAGAGACTTGACATGATGATTAGCATACAAATAGAAAGCTCAGTTATTAAGTTAAAATCAAATGTACAAGTTTTGAAAGTACAATTGAACATGAAATTGCAATGAAATGTGCATCTTCATCAAATCAAAGTGAATCACATTACACAAATGCTAGCACTTAGTTCACTTAAAGTTTTCACATGAAAGACAATCTTCACAAAAGCAAGATAAATATACTCAGCAGTAATAAGATCAGAAATTGCATTCAAAGCATCAATTTGATATCAGTAAGAAAAAGAGAGAAAGCTGTCAAACAAAGAATGCAGACTTAAAACACTACAGAATCAAATTCTGTGTCACGTTGCAAAAGTGTTCAAAAGAGTAAGCATTGAGACTCTGAAAGCAAAAATGTACATAAGTTTGCTATATATTCATTTGAACATGTTGCAAGACAAGATCACGCTACACAGTTGAATTAACAATTGTATGCAGAAAATCAGATAAGCATGTGAATTAATATGCATTCATCTGATGAGTATTAATTGCATCATTTCTCGCTTTTTCATCATCAAGAAAGTGACGCTTCTGAATAACTCAATTCAAGAAGATGTGAAAATACAGTCAAAACATAAGCAATTAGCTTTCGCTGTGACGATTTCAACTAGTGACAGCATTGCAATAACGCAGTATCACAAAAATCAGTGAAAGCAATGATGAGAAAAATATAAGAAATGCATTGCAGATGTTCACATCATCTCAGCACAAAGATTGCATTTGTTCAAGAAAATGATAAAGATGTGAAATGATTTTTAGAAGATTGAAAGCACTTTCATCATTCACATCAGAATTAAACACATAGATTTGAATGTTTATCTGCACTTCAAAAATGTTTCAAACGCAGATAGCGCGCAATGTGACTGCAATTGAAATCATCAGATGATAAAACATGTACTCATGCATTGCTTGAACTGATTGCATTTGCAATCAAGAATGCTATAAAATGTTGACTTTTTAAACTATTGAATAATTATTATTATTATGAAGAGTTTCAGAGCAGCTGCAAGAATGATGATGAAAACGAAGCTTTTAAAACAATTTAAAGTGACTGAGTCACTCATTCTTTAATGTGCAATCAACGTGAACTAATTTGATATAAAGTCTCATAATGATAGTTTCAACTGCGCAAAGCAGTCATATAGACAGCGAGTGATTTTCTACTTCAGAGAGTTTTGTTCACTCAATATAAATAGCATAGAGTTTCTCATGAATTGACTTAATCAATGTCACAAGAATGTATGAATTTATTATTATTATTATTATGAATTAAGTTAAGTTGACTCAATTTCTAGTTGAGTTGAGTTATGTTGAGTTAAAAATATAAGCAATTCAACTTGAATTAAGTTAAAAATGTAAGTAACTTGACTTGATATTGATTTAAGTTCAAAATATTAACTTGAAACTTAACTTGATGATTAGTTTAAAATTATGCAATACAAAATCTTTTTCTCATTACTTTTAAAATGTTAAAAAGTATTTTGAAATGAGATTTTGATGTCATGAATTCATCTTTTATGCTTTTTTATGATTTTGTCATAATACTTCTTTAAGAGCATTGAGAATCTTCACTTCTGCAAAATGATTTTATGATGATTTTGTTTCATTATTGTTGATACTATGAAAACAATGATGCATAAATTGTTCAAGTTCTCAATGAAAGCTTGAATGAAAGTTGAACAACTTTTCTTTGTCATTTCAATGACTTGCAGAATCTCAATCTTTGATCAAATAACTATTAACTTTTGTTTCTTTCACAGTTCATTATATTAAAGCATTACTTAAGTTAACTGTTCATTAATATCAAGAGAGAGTTCATTTTCTGCTTTTTCACTTTCTAATTTCATTATGTGACATTCATTTTCTAATATAATGTTTTGCAAGATTAAAATGTTATCATTGCAACTTTGTTGCAATCATGTTGTAATTATTACGCTTGAATATCAAATCATCATCTTTAAGAAAAATTTAAAATAATTAAAATGATGATTAAATTTACTAGAGAAATAAATAAGATTTATAAGAATGATATGACAATGTGATATTCTAAGCAGATACAGAATGAATATATATTATGATAAAGTTAATTATTAAGAAGTTCTCAATAATTTAAAAAAATTGATCAACTATAAAGAGTTTGTCAAGCATTGTTAAGTTAAGCATAATATAATTCATAATATATTAAGTTGAAAATATGATGTAGTTTAAATGATATCTTGACAAAGTTATAAAGTTTCAAAGCTAACTCAGATTTAATTTTCAACTTAATTTAATCTTTATATGTCAATTCATTATGACAATTATGAAGAAATTAATTACAAAGAATAATTTTATGTTTTACAGAAGTACATAAATGAGAAAATCTTTACTATGTCAGAGTGATTAAAAGCAGAAGAAAGTAGAATGAATAAACTATTATAATATAATATATCTTTTTTAATTCAATTGATGATCAATGACAAGATTCATTTATACATGATGTTGATTACGAATCTTTTAATTCTATTCTGCGTTCAAATAGAAGTCAATAGAGTCTAAAGATCTCAATTCAACACAGTTTGAATGATGTTAAAATGTTGTATGATTATGAAAGCTGTCGTTCAAAGTTTTCATTTACATCATCACGTGACAGCATCTTTTCTAACAGTCACAATTAATTTATGAAGAAAATTAATGATAAGTTAATGTCAGTAAGAAATGAAAAGATATACTATTAGTAATGAAGTCAACTCAGATATAAGTCTGAAAAATCGCGACTATAAGTGATCAAAGAAGTAGTGATTCATTGACTGTGTTAATACACTGAAACATCTTCATTCACATTAATGTCATGAACAATATTGTGATGAAAAGATATTGAGTAGAATAGTTGATTCAGATGTTGAGTCTTGAGTTTATGATTACATGTGATCAAAGAAGTAGTGACTCGTTGACTGCGCTGATATATTGAAGAGATTTAATGAGCTCAACTTCTGTACTTATAGTGACAAGTCATGCATCTATCTACGTGAATGATCAAAAGTGCAGAAGAATGATCAGAATACATTCTTTACTATTGATCAAAGTTAAGCATCAAATGACTGCAATCGCACATTTATATCACAAATTATCAACGTTTACATGACATAAGACAAAAGCAGAATAAAGTTATTTAATACAATCATACTTTATCTTCTCATCATACATGTTTTTCTTTCACGCATATTTTCTTACTCAATGAATGATAATCATCAAGCAAAGAACACAGTTTTGACATTACAATCATGAGCATCATGAGTGCAAAGAATCATGATCTTCATGATCAAAGATCAAAACATCATTGTATAAAATATCATTAATGAAGAGCAAAGCAAGAATGATGCATTGCAAAGAAACAGCATAAACACGCAGTAAAAGTTTACTCAAGCATCACATGTTGAATAGAAGCTATAGATTCATTACTAAATATATAGTCTCAGCGTTATTGTTTTGACAACGTGCAGTCGTTGTGTAGTTGACAAGCGATTTTCTTTCTCAGAGAATTTTGTTCATTCAATACATATAACATAGTGTGTCTCATGAATCAATTCAATATCAATGTCACAAGAATGTATGAAATAAATCAAATTAATTTAATTTAATTTAATTTAATTAATAATAAGATTCATTTATATGTAATGTTGATTATGAATCTTTTGATTCTATTTTGTATTCAAATAAAAGTTAGAAAAGTTAAAATTTTTTAATTCTACACAGTTCAAATGATGTTAAAACATTGCATAATCAAAAAAGTTATTATGCAAAGTTTTTATTCATGCAACAACATTTTTTCTAACAGTTATAATCAATTTACAAGAAAGATTAATGACATATCAATGTTAATAAAAGATGAAAAGATATTATTAATAATTAAACAACTCAGATGCAAAGTTTAAAAATTGTGACTGCAAGTGATTAAAGAAATGATGATTCATTGATCATGTTAATATATTGAAACATTTTCATTACATTAACAGTATTATTAAGTAATTAATGAAATAATATCAAATAAAATAATCATTTTAAATAATGAGTCTGAGAGTTATAATTACATATGTTTAAAGAAGTAGTTACTTGTTGATCATGCTGATATACTGAAAGAATTTGAACTTATTTTCTTTACTTGATATCAAGTCATACATTTATTTATGTGAAAAATTGAGAGTGCAAAAAAGCAATCAGAACACATTCTTTTTTATTGATTAAAATTAAACATTGAATAATTGCAATTGCATATTTATACTAACAATTTATTCAACATTTACATGATATAAATTAAATCAAGAGAAGAAAAGAATTATTTAATACAATTATATTTTATTTTCTCATCATGTACATTTCTTTTTCATCACATATTTCTCTGCTCAATGAATGATAATCATTGAGCAAGAGAATGCAGTTTTCAACACTATAATCATAAGCATCATGAATGCAACAAAATTGACTTCATGATCAAAGATTAAAGATCAAAGCATTGTTGTATAAAATATCATCAATGAAGAGCAGAGCAAAGATAATGCATTATAATCAAACAGCACAGATATTCTCATCAACAATTTACTTAAGCATCACATGCTGAATAGAAGCTATAAATTTATTATTGATAACATAGTGTCAATTTTATTGTTTTGATGACGTGAAATCATCATGTAGTTAATGAGCAATTTTTTTTCTTAAAGAGTTTTGTTTATTGAATATACATAGCATAGTTTTTCTCATGAGTTGAACTTAAATTAATGTTACAAGAATGTATGAATTCAAATCAAATTTGTTAGAAGTTTATTTAAAGTGAGTCAGATAAAAATGTCATTTAACTAAAAGATAAATGCTAAGAAAGAAAGATAGCTACAGAAAAGAAGCTGACTACATATATGTATTTCTCAGTCAACGCTAGACTCAATAGAAACTAGTCAAGATGACGAAGTGAGAATAAATCTGACAAGATTAGAAGATTGAGTCTGACAAAGCTAGAATCATGATATTACTTCTTTTCTTCAACAATTCATGTTCACATGAATGTATTTTCTGCTCAACTTGATTAATTGTTCAATTATGATTTCACAAACTCAGATCTGTTAAATTATAATTGATTGAATTGTTAATTAGCATGATTTGTTTGAGTATCAAATATGAAAATCATCAATGATCTTCTGAATGTTCATAAATTCATCATCATCAGTGTTGTATCAATTGAGATCATTGCTATAGTCATTTCATTTGACTTTATACTGAAGTCATTTTCAATATCGATGAAAATTCAATATATTATCGATTTCTCACTCATTTTTGTCGTTTATCATTATTGAATCTGAGAATTCATTCTTTTGATCAGACAAGAGATCATCGACGACAGAGCAAAGCAGATCAGAATAAAATACATCATGAACATGCATAAACTTTGATAATTTCAGTTTATATGAAGAGTCAATGAGATCTAGATTGATGAAAGAATTGAGCATTTTATCATTTAACTTCTTGAAAAATCTCGCTGTAACAATGTTTCTTTCATTCAGAAACATCTTTGATTTAACGTTGTAATCAACTTCTTTTCTATGCTTATTAACTTGTTTCATCATTTGTTTTCATGTTTTGACTAGCGACTTGCAAGCAAACTTCAGTGTTTTGTTCATATGTTCAAATATATTCTTAACTTTAGTCATCTGCAAGCGTTCACGAAAACTTTCATATTCAATGACATCGAGTTCAAAGCTCATACAAGAATGAAAGTCTTTGTTTAGAAAGAAAGAGATCAAGAAAATGATTGAGAACAAAGCATTATTGTCAATGAACTTGATCATGAGTAGTAGCTTAGCTTAGTCATTCTGTATGTATGAACAGAAGAATCAAAGATATCTTTCAACGTTTTGATTGACTCATTCACTTTGATCATTGATCTGAGAGTGATAAACTGTAAAGAGTCAAAGATTAATGTTTAGTCTTTTGCAAAGCGACTTTCATAGAATAAAGATAAATTGAGAGTCTTGATTTGAAACAATGAAATCAAATAAACTATGTATTCAATATATTCATTAAAGCATTAGCTCAGCTGTTTTTTCTGTCGTGATTTTCTCATCATCAGTGAAGCAAGAAATATAATGTCATTTCTTTGTCAATTTACATATCACTGTTAGTATGATGTTTTTGTCTTTCGAAAAAGATAAGTCAATGAAATTCATGACTATGTTCTTTCATTACTGTTTAAGTATGAATAAAGAATGTAGTAGTTCATTAAATTTATTTCAAGAAGTTTTTAATCATTGACAAATGTAGCAGTTTTGAATATATTGATTTATTGTCTTTTGCATTGAAAATCAATAGTAGTATCTTCTTATGATTTTCATCATTCTGAGAATTCAAAATGATTAATAAAAGATTGATCATGAACTTTTTGAATTAACTTCATTTGAAGATGCTCATTGAAGAGAACTCATAGAAGATCACTTCAATATAGTATTTCATTCTGAACTCAGCAATTTCTTAATTTAATATCTTTGTATTGAGCTTCATCTTTTAATATAACTTCACGAAGTAGAATACAATTCTTGTTGATTCTGTTAACTTCTAGAATCAATCAATAAATTAATTCATCGTTTTATTTCTCTTTTAAATCAGCAATTTTCATTCAATTCAACGTGAGAATTGTAGTTCATTGATAGCAACATCATTCATTCTCGAAGCTTCTAGAAACTGAATTGACTTAACAAGTCAATGCATTGACTTTGATGTTTTATTTGTCTGAGTGATACATGATTTTAAAGTTGAAGTTAACGAGCTTTTGTACTCAGCGCATTTAACGTCTACTTAGCTTTTTATCTTTCATTAATGACGTTAAAGCTTAATGATCAGTGAACATCTTGATGAATAACTTAGTTAATTTCAGCTCAGATCATCAATGCTTGAAGACATGAATGATTGCTAGTAGTTTCTTGTCATAAATCTTGTAATTGCACTCAGCGAAGCTCAGATTCTTGCTGTAGTAAATCATTGAATGCAATGTTTCTTCGTCATCATACTGAGAAAGTATGTCATCATTGACGTAGTTAAATAAGTTTGTTTCAAGAATAGTTTCTTTATTCTGATTAAAATGACGAAGAATAAAGACTTCAGTCATTCGTTTCTTCATATGATCAAAGATCATTTGACAAGCTTGATTTCATTCAAATATCATCTCTTTTTAAGTTAGTTGAATCAGAGAATGAACAATCTTCGCAAAGTTTTTTATAAAACGTTGATAGAAATTGCAGAAGTCAATGAAGAACTGCATCTGAGTGAGATTTGTAGAAGTAGATTATTCAACTACTGCTTGTACTTTTCTGAAATTCATCTTTAATTCTTTGATGAATAGCAATAGATTCAAAAAGAAGATCTTTTGAACATGAAACTTGCATTTGTTTATATTCATCTGAAGATCAGTCTCTCGTAATTTATGTAAAACTAATCATACATGTTGCTTATGTTTCTTCAGTGTTTTGCTGTAAATGATAATGTCATCTAGATAAATCTGACAAAACTGATGAAGATAGTTAAATAGCACGTTGTTCATATAATGTTGATAGAAAGTTGAGTCGTTGATTAATTTGAAAGACATCACGTGATATTTGTAGAAATCCAAAAAATGATAAAGATAGTCAAATCTTCGTTATCTGAATGCATGCATAGCTTGTTGAACGCGATAATGATGTTCAATTGAATCAGATACTTGCTTTCTTGTATATGAGTGAGAGTCTCGTCTATTAATGACAAAGAGTAGCAATCTTGTTTAATTAAAGCATTGAGCTTTCTGTACTCAACGCAAAAACGCAAGCTATCATCTTTCTTTTCAATGAATAGTATGAGCGAAGCATATGAAGCTGAGCTAGAAGATATGAAGTTTTTATTCAAATGCTTGATCAGGTAATTCTTCATCTTTTGAAGCTTGTAATCAGACATATGATAGAGATGACTTCAAGAAGATGTTCTCTCGTTGATTAACTCAATTTTATGATCATAAAGATGATGAGAAGATAGTTGATCAGTCATCGCTTGATCAAACACATCTAGATAGTCATGATATTCAGAAGAAAGCTTAGCTTTGACTTCTTTCAAAATCTCTTCATGTGAAAGCTCTTGTAAATTTACATCTTTGAGTTGATTTCTAGCTGTTTTTAAAAGTCGATCGATTTTAGTGATGATGATCGCGAAAGTAGTCACATTCAATTGTTTGACTAGTGATTTATATGCTGCAGTCTCTATCATTGCTATGTTCATTGAATTGAAAGATGAAGTGAAGTTGACTGAATTAAATGATTTCACGATTTTATTGAATGAAGATGACTTCTCGCTGAGTTGAGTGACAACAGAAGAGATAAATCTCTTTAGTATTTAAGTAAAGATTAAACTCTTCTGTTCTATCATGATTTTCTTGCTTGAAAGAACAGTTGAATGAGCTTTGATAAAAGCTTTAATATGAGTTTTGAAACTAGAAAATTGAAGATGATCATCTTTCATATCAATAGTCATCTTAATCTTGTTCATTCATGTTTTTTCAAGAATCATTTGATGTTGATTTAATCAAGTGATCAGCATAAAGATGAAACGTTTCATATGATCTTGAACAGTTAAATTTAAATAAATTGCATGAGTAATGAGCTTTTTTGCATAATGATCATCAAATTTTCTTATTGATTTGAGCTTGATTAATGATAAAGATTCAATTTGCAAATGATCACAAACATTCTGCGCGATTAATTCATTAATGAACGAATAGTCAATTGCTTTAATGTCAATCAATGATTTTAATGAATAACTAATTTTATTGCTAGATAGTACATATTCAGTAGTCAAAGATTTCAAAGCAAAAAGATCATTTAAGCTGCTCATTGTTGAAGAAATTAACACATCTTTCATCACGTCTTTAATGAAAGTCACTAGTTTTTTGTCTCATTCTTTGATTTCTTTGTAAATAATTTCTTCTCTTCTTTTGACATGATGATCTCATTGAGACAAGAAGTGAATGCATGAGATGTTGAAGTACTAGTCTTTAGCTGAGAGCAGTTCTTTGAAAGATGATTCAATACTTTTCAGTTGAAGCAAATGATTGACATTCTTGATCATTCAAATTCAAGAGTGAAAAAAGTAGTGAGCTGAACATAGCTAGTAGTTAAGACTGAAGTTGATATCAATGAAGAAACAAAACGTTTTTTTGAAGCTGCTATCAATTTGACTGTTTATTACTCATCACGTAACTGATAATTGACTTGTTGTTTGTTATTTACATCTTAAAAAAAGATTTTAAGCTTATCAAGTGAGCTAAACTTTATGAGACAAACTGACAACGCGTTTTGAAGATAATTATTGATTTTATTCTGAATGTTATTCATCAAAGTGATATCATTGTAGTTCAGAAAGCTGAATATTTTAGTGAATTCTGAATAGAAAGAGCTGAAAGACTTGTTGAGTTGCTTCAGAATGATATATTTGTAATGACACTTTCAAATCAGATTCTGATCTTTGTAAATTTCTTTCAGATGTTTCAGTAGCTCTGATAGTGATTGATAAAGTAAAAGAGTGTTAACATAACATTTTGCATAAATTTGCTGATCAGCATCATCTTTTAGTCTGAAAATCACATAAACAATACAAATCTTTTCAGTAAAATAATGATTCACGTTGACATTGAGCTTATCAGCTATTTTGATGTTTCATGTTTCTCAGATAGAATCATCTGTTTCAATGAAGATGAGTGAATTTGAAAGCTTGATAAACTTGTGATAATCATTCTTATTTTCATTATCAAATAAAGTAGAAAATTCTCGTTAAGAATGAGCTTCTTTCTGATTAACTTGTTGTTCAGCTGACTGAGTATCTTGACAAGACATAAATTGATCAGCTTGATGTTGTTTTGCTTTGAAGTTCAATCACTCATCTTGTAACTGATTGATCTTTTTCTCTAGCTCATCATTTTTATCAAAAGTGACTTCTAGTTGTTTCACTTTCTTTTTGTGATCATCTTGTATGAGAAGTCAGTGTTCATTGAGTTGTAAAGTCAAGTCTCATTGACTTCAAAGCTCATTCAGCATATTAATGACTTTGTTGAGTTGATTGCTGATTCAATGAAACAGTTGTTCTTCAATGTTTATGTTTCATGAAATGACAGCTTTCTCAGCTTCAACTGAAGCATTGATGAATAGAAGTGAAACTTTTCTATTGACAATGCTTTTAAGCAGATGAGTTGTTTGAGACTCAACTGATTCAACGTTGCATGTCATGATGAAAGAAGATAGAAGTTGTTGAGATAAAAATAAATAAAAGATTGATGTTTTGAATTGATGTTTTTTGATGAGTGAAAATTCAAAGAATTTCTTGTGAATTTCAGATAATAATTGAGTGCTTTATTCAAAGAATCTCTTGCAAATAAAATGATGAAAATGAGTGTAGAATTAAAGAATTTCTTGTGATCTAAAATGATGATGCAAATTTGAAAAATTTCTTGCAAATTTTTCTTACTGAATAGATTGTTTTGTATCATTTATTCATCGATAGCAAAGTAGTAAATGATGAGCATTTATCTAATGTTAAAGATCTGTCTAGAGCGAGTCAGATAAAAGTGTCATTTAACTAGAAAATAAATGCTAAGAAAGAAAGATAGTTACAGAAAAGAAGCTGACTACATATGTATGTTTCTCAGTTAACGCTAAACTTAATAGAAACTAGTTAAGATGACGAAGCGAGAATAAATCTGACAAGACTAGAAAACTGAGTCTGACAAGACTAGAATCATGATAAAATTAAATCAATAATAATAATAATAATAAATTCATACATTTTTGTGACATCGATTAAATCAATTCATAAGAAACTTTATGCTATGTATGTTGAGTGAACAAAACTCTTTGAGATAGAAAATCGCTCACTGTTTATACAATTGCTACACGCAGTTGAAACAATAAAACTGAGACTATGTATCAAATTTATTTGCAATGATTGCACATTAAAGAATGAGTATTCTTGTCATTTTAAACTGCTTCAGCAGCTTCATTTTCATCATCATTCTTGCTGATGTCTTAAAACTCTTCATAATTGAAATGATGACTTGATAGTTCATGAAGTCAATGTCTTGTAGCATATTCAATTGAAGATGCGTTCAATTCAAGCAGTGCATCAGAATATACTTAACTGTTTGATGATTTCATTTGCAGTTGCATCAAAAACTATTCACATTCAACATGTTTTTCAAGTACAAATAAATCTTCAGCTTTATACATTTGATTTTGATATAAATTGCAAAAATGCTTTTGATCTTTTGAAAATCATCATGCATCTTTACTGACTTCTTAAATAAATAAGATCTTTGAGTAAAAGATGTATTAATGTCTGCAATGTGTTTTTTATAATTTTCTCATTGAAGATTTCATTAACTTTTGTAAAACTGTGTGATTGCACGTTCACTTATTTGAATCATCATTAAAAGATTGAGTTATTTATATTTAAACTGTATCTTTGCTTCTTTGTGAATTAAAACATTCAGAAACATTATTTTTTTGAAGATTGAAAAGTAAAAGATGAGTTTATTAGTTTTTATCAAATGAGTACATATGATCTTGCATATTCATCAAGTCTTCTGTGTTCTGTCGTTGATTCAACTGCGTAGTATGACTTAATTTTATAACTTATTCAGATGAACATGTAGCAAGAATGTATATATTTCAACTTTCAGCGTTTCAATATTCACTTTTCTGAAAACATTGATTACATGATGCAACGCTTAATTTTGAAGAGTTTTTAATCTTTATTTTGTATTCAACAATCTTTCTTCTTTATTGCATTGATATCATATTAATGCTTTGAATGTCATTCTCGATCTTATCACAGCTAAGTATATTTATCTTGCTTTTGCAAATGTAGTTTTTTAAATGAAAATCTCAAGTCAACTAAGCATCAGCATTTTGATGATATGATTTGCTTCTATTTAATAAAGATGCAAATTTCATTGTAGTTTCATGTTCAGTTGAGTTGAAAATAAGCATCAGAAGCGCAATCTAGCGACAGCGATTTATTGAAGCATATGATATATCAAATCAATCGACAAGTTATAAAGCACAATCATATGATCAAAACAAGTTCTCATTCGACTCAATAACTTCACAGATGACTGCGTCTCAAGTCAAAAATCGGAAATCGAAAATTTTCACGCTTACGCAGGTCAAAATCGACGACGAAACGAGAGTTCATTAATGCAGAAGAAAAAATCATCAATTCAGACAGTAATTTGATTGATAAATTGAAGAGCAAACTCACATGAAAAGAACAAGTTGTCAATCAACTTTAGAACAGCACAAAAGACTGTGTACTGATGCAAAAATCAAAATCGAACTCTTTTGCGCTTGAAGATTGCACAGAAAACAATGTTGTTTCAGAGAAGTACAACGTTTCTTATCAAATCACTATCTGTTTTATCTTTTCTTGATGCACAAGACAATAAGTTGAGATCAGTCGTTACTATTCTGAGTGAGATAATGCAACTACTTTGATATTTGAGATATAAAGCAATTGCATCAAGCATTTTCTATCAAAAAGAGTAATCTAGATTTTTATAAACTAAATTTATATCATTTTCATCTGACATAAGTCAATAATAGAAGACGATTTATTACAGATTTCAAGATAGAAATTGAAAAATCTTTACACTAAAGTTATTGTCTACGTGAAACACTCTGAATAAAAGATTAAAGAAATATTTAAGTGATGTTAAGTGAATTTTCTAGAAGCTTGAAACTTGAAACTCGAAAAAACTCTCTATGAAAAGAAATATAAAGAGTCGCTTTATGCACTTTTTCTTGTCTCGTTTCACGAATAGTAACGCGAAACTCAGTAGAAGCAATAGCTTAGCATCAGAACTCAAAATGTCAACAATAGAAATCAAAAAATCAACGTTAAAGATTGAAACAGATCTATGAGATGAACTTAGCATGAGTTCATCAACAAGCAAACAACTGCAGAATAACATTATTGATTTATTTTGTAGTCAACAAAAATCGCTCACATCAGTAAATAGAAAAACATAATACATGTTTAGTTCACTTGATGCATTGATGCTAAATTCACATGCAAACGCGCATAATGACAAGAATATAATCAATCTGCGAAATGCAAATTCGCAGCAAAAAGAGCAAACATGAGCGATTGTGAAATTCAAAGAAATGAAAAAGCGAAAAGCGATGAAAAGTTCACAAAAAGAAGCTAGCATCGAAGTTAGTACGAGCAAGTGCTATGATGTCATCTCTAAAAAGATGCAGATAAAAAGACTGCGCGAAAGAATTGAATTTGCAATCAATCAGCTAAGACAAGCAATATCAGAACAGAAAGAGACTATAAGTCATAGCTTAATCTACATTTGAAGAGCATGCAACGAAAGCATAGAAAATTTGATTCAGAAGCAAATAGATCGACTTCAAAGTTAAACAAACAACAAACTGAAGATCATTCTACAATGAATTCAACAAAATGTTGAAAACATCAAAAAGAAAATCAATGCAAAGCAAATGACAAAGAATTCGCAAATCTTGCAGAAGACGCAGATTTCACAAACGTTGCAAGTTATGCAAAATTCGCAAAAATCAACGCAGAAGCTCACATATGTGCAAAAAGCAGCTCAAGTCACAGATGCAAATGCAAATGCAAATACAAATGCAAATGTGAATGCAAATGCAGGCGAATGAAATCTGATTATCAAGAAATTCTCGTCAAAATCACAAGAAATATCGTATCGCGAAAGAAGATTCATTGTCAATCTCAAAAATGAGAACTGAACGTTGAAGATGATGAAGATGCGAGATTCGATGAATAACACATTGAAAAAGGCGAAAATCGATTTAAGAGTTGTCATGATAGTCAAAACGTTAAAGAAAAACAACATTGCTTTGACAATCTTGAAAAAATACATCGCAGACGTCTTATCAGCGCAAAGAGCAATATGAGAGCATGTTTTTGATGTTAAAAGCATTAAGAAAGATGAGAAATGACACAAAATAGTCATACACAGTCTGAAAATCGAAATCTTCAACATGAAGATCGAAATGAAATATTTGAGAATTGAGTTAAAGAAGTACAAGTCTAAATTGAAGCTGATAATTAATTCAATATGATTATCAAAAGATGAAAATAAAGCAAGAAAGAATCATGCTTCGACGATACTGACGTTCAAAATCGAAGCAGAAGCGCAAAGACATCTGAAAAAACAACTTTTAGCTGCAAGATCAACATATCAAACAGTTGAATATTGAGACTATTGATCAAATGATCAATGTCAAAAATGTCAAACATTCAAGCATTTGCAAAACAAATGCAACAGATCATCAAGATGCTTGTACTGCAAGCGAAATCATCAGATCTGAAATCATAAATGTTAATTATTTACGTGCAAAGATGAGCAATCATGCAATCACATGATTTCTAGATGTTGCAACTGTCAAAATGCGCACTTCGCAAATAGCGTAATGTGTGAAACATATCAGACAGCTCAGTCTATTAGCTCACAAAAAGATCATCTAGTCACGAAATTGTAATGAGTATTGCATTTGAAATGTCACAAAACAATGCAAATGATGAAAGCTTTGCAAACACGTTGAATATTCGAATTCTACAGCACAATTGCGCAAGATCAATGCAAATTATGCATGCATGCATGAAATTTGCGAAAAACAAGACAGACATTGTTATACTACAAGAATCGTGAATGAAAGACGAAAATATAACAATTTCGCATTTGTCATTTATCTACATTAAATCAAATGTTCAGAATACTCGTGTCAGAGTACTGATATTTGTTGCGAAAAACGTAAAGAAATTTACATGCACATCAAGATCAGACATAGTCAATAGTGAAGATATGCAAGCGATATCAATAACGAACAATAAAATTCAGAGAGAAATTTTATTGTTCAATATTTACAACAAAAAGTCACAAAATGCAGATGACGAGCAATTATACACGATTGAGCGAGAATTAGCAAAAGTTATGCTAAATTCTGAGCAAAAAGTTATTATCGTCGAAGACTTTAATGCACATCATAGCTGATGAAACGCAAAAATTTCAAACTCTATTAGAACGAAAGCGTTAATAAAGTGAGTAAATTTACATAAATGCAATCTGATTAACACTTCTGATATAAACACATATTACAGCTATTCAGATCAGTCAAGCTCAGTACTTGATTTAGTATTCACATCAAAGAATATGCACAATCATATTAAGAATTGACATATAGACGAGAATGCAAACACAGAATTCAATCATAAAGTAATTTTATTTACAATAGTTACAAAAAAAGTGAAGTTGATTGAAAATTCGTTGAATGCATCATACAATCTGCAAAAAGTCAATTGAAAAGACTTTAATGAGCATTTGCAAAAGACGAAAGACAAAATGATAGTCAAGATGCAAAGAATCACAAGTTTAAAAGCAAAAGTCATTTATTTGACTGAATGCATCAAGAATACAGTGAAATTATTCGTATTTAAACAGCAAATATGCGTAAAATCAAAACTCTGATGAAACAATGAGCTCATTGAAATGCAAAAGACATTGTTGTCAAAAAAGCGAATCTGAAAAAGATGCAGAAATGACGACGCATGAGCAGAGATAGTGCAAATGCAAAATTCGTATCATGATGCAATAAAGCTGATCAAAAATCAATTCTGAACCAATTTTTTAAACAATGTTAAAGAAAAAGAAGTGTTTCAGATCTACAAGTTCACTAAATCATGTTTAATTGAGAAGCTATCTTTGATACAAAACTTGCAAAAAGAATTGAAGATTGAATTCAATAAAAAGTGCGAGACTTTTCTGAAAGCAATGTACTCATCATCATTGAAAATTCAAATCAATGAAGAATTACTATTGAACGAAAGTATACAGTGATCAAGAGTTATCAAAGGGAAAATCAAGCACGCTATTAACTTCTCAGCATTCAGAAAAGCACTTGAATCAGATGATATGTCATTCATAATCATACAGCGAGCGTACAAAACTATATTGAAAATCTTCAATTTAGTGTACTCAGATTTGATCAAAAATGACTATCATTCAAAGATATGACGTGAAGACACGATAATTATTTCTAAAAAATCAGACAAGTTGAATTATTCAATTTCAAAGACATATAGAATTATTACGCTGCTAAATTGTTTAGACAAAGTAGTAGAAAAAATAATAGCAATACAACTGTTTTACACAGCTGAAATTAATGATAAGTTGCTAAATTTTGATCAAATGAAAGATAGAAAACAAAGATCAGCTATAAATGTAGTACTAAATTTAGTGCATGATGCACAAATGACGAAAAGTCGAGAAAACACGCTTATCTATTTACTTCTAAATATCAAAGAAGTCTTTGATCATGTTGCGTTGAAACAGCTGGTCAAAATATTGATTAAATTGAAAATATCAGTCAATTTAATCAATTGAGTAAAATATTTCTTACAAAATCGAATTATTGACTTAGCATTTGATGACAAACATCAGAAATCAAAGAAAATAAGCACAGAAATATCACAAGATTCATTTATCTCGCTCATTTTATTTCTAATTTATATTCAATACCTGTTTTCAAAGATTCGCGCAAAGTTCAAAAATTTACAGTCATTCAGCTATATTGACGACGTGATGCTATATGTTGAGAGAAGAAATATTGACAAGAATGTGAAAATACTGGAAAACGCAGCAAAAATCGCTTTCACATGAGCTGAGAACAATGCAATTCAATTCAATGACTTGAAATCTGAACTAATACACTTTGAAAGACACAAGAAAACACTCAATCAAATGATTATTCTACTCAATAACATGATCATAAAATCAAAAACATATGTATGATGACTAAAAGTCTGACTGAATTGAAAGCTCAACTTCAAAGTTCATGTGCAAACGAAAATTGCAACAGTCACAAAAACGCTACACTCGTTATTTAGATTAATGAATAGCGAGTGAAAACTAAATGTCAAATCAGAAAAGCAGTTATATTTGACATGCATCACGTCTATTAGCGATTATGACGTCGAAATATGATGAAATAATCAAAAAAGCTACTTAGTTAAATTTCGCAAACTGCAAAACGCTGCATTATGAAAAATTCTGAGTGCATTTCAAACATCATCGATAGATGCTATGCAAATAGAAGTTGAAATCTCGTCAGTGAAGATGCAATTAAATCAAAAGTGCAAGAACTATGCAATTTGAATAGTTGAGTTATTGAAAAAACACTTTATCAGAAAAAGAACATTTATTTTGTACTCATCTCAATACTTTATCGAATTGAATCTAGATCTGAATGCATCAAAATATCTGAACTGAAACAAGATGAAGAAGAATTTATCTTGAAAAGTCAAGAAGTGCAAAGACAGACTCACGCAGATATATTGAATATTGAACAAAGTGCAAAAAACACTGAATTCAATAAAAGAAATTGAAATTTCTCACTTCAAGAAATCGTGAGATCAAGAAATCAAGCATTTAGCAAGAATTCAAACCGAATTTGCAAAAAGCGAAACTCACGAAACGATCAATTCACACTACAGAGAAGTAGAAAGAATTATCAAAAAGGCGAAAAACATAGTGATGTATATTGATGCATTGCAAATTCGAAAAAAGATAGCAGAGATCAAAACAGAAACTGAAACGACAGTGATATTCACACATGAACTCATCAGATACAGCAAAGCGACAAGCGTTTACAACAAAATAATCACAACGAAAGCAAAACTGCAAGCTATTAGCGATGCAATTGCAATATGCAGCGAAAAAGCACTCAAAACAGCGAAATTTGAATGTACATGAACAGTCAAATGACTTTGCAAAGACTAAATGCAAAAAGCAACGTCAATGCAAAGTTATTCAATGACATACAACAAAACTTGATCAATTTACGTCAGAATCAGTGTCAAATTTGCATACAGTAAATATTGAGTTGCAAGAGCATTATTGAGAATGAAAAAGCAGATCAATTGATCAAAAGCGCTGCTCAAGAATTATCAGTTATTGACAACATGAAAGCAATCATCATAAGCTTCGTCAAAAAGCAAATTTGCAAAAAGACGAAATTACAATGATTAAATGTTTGAAAAAGCAGCATCAAGAAGGAAAATCAGTATCAAAAGCACATATCGAATGTGAATCTAAGTCATAAATCACTAAAAGAGATGAGAAAAATCAATAGATTAACGTTTTCAATCTTTATTCAGCTGAAAATAAAACATGACTATTTCAAGAGCTATTTGCATTGATTATCAGAGAATAATTCAAACAAATGCTATGAAATATGCAATGCAAGGCAAACGTTGAAGCATTTACTGCTGAACTGCAAACATTATAGAGCAAAGCAGTTAAAGCTTAAGGAAAAAGCTCAGCTCAAAAACACAGACACTATATTAACACTGTTCATCATCAAAATTGAAAGAATTGCAACACTAAAGTATTTGAAAAATACTCGAATTGCGACGAGAAAATGACTATTAGAAACGAAAGAGTAGAACGCAAAGAGTGCAAAGAAACAAAGAAAAACGAAAGTATGATAACGAGAATTGAGAGAGAGCGCTTGTATATGCAAACTATCGATGTGATTAATCAATGAAAAGATATAAAGCAGCGACTTTGACCAGGTTACATGTAACCTAGCATACATACAGCGTCTAGACAGTGTCATAGTCATAAACTGCATGCACTTAATGAAGAAATAAAAAATAAATAAAAAACACAGACATTATATTGACACTGTTCATCATCAAAATTGAAAGAATCGCAACACTAAAGTATTTGAAAAATACTCGAATTGCGACGAGAAAATGACTATTAGAAACGAAAGAGTAGAACGTCAAGAATGCGAAGAAACAAAGAAAAATGAAAGTACGATGACGAGAATTGAGAAAGAGCGCTTGTATGCACAAACTATCGATGTGATTGATCAACGAAAAGATATAAAGCAGCGACTTTGATCAGAGTACATGTAACTTAGCATATATACAGCGTCTAGACAATGTCATAGTCATAGACTGCATGCACTTAATGAAGAAATAAAATAAAAATCTTTATCTGCATCTCTTTAAAGATAACATCATAGCACTTGCTAGTACTAACTTCGATGCTAACTTCTTTTTGCAAACTTTTTATCGCTTTTCGCTTTTTCATTTCTTTGACTTTCACAATCGCTTATGTTTGCTCTTTTTGCTGCGAATTTGCATTTTGCAAATTGATTGTATTCTTGTTATTGTGCGCATTTGCATGTGAATTTAGCATCAATGCATTAAGTGAACTAAACATGTATTGCATTTTTCTATATGCTGATGTGAACGATTTTTGTTGACTGCAAAATAGATTGATAATGTCATTTTGCAGTTGTTTGCTTGTTGATGAACTCATGCTAAGTTCGTTTCATAAATCTGTTTCAATCTTTAATGTTGACTTTTTAATTTCTATCATCAACGTTTTGAATTCTGACTCTGAACTATTGCTTCTGCTGAGTTTCATGTTACTATTCGCGAAACGAAGCGAGAAAAAGTGCATAAAGTGACTCTTTATATTTCTTTTCATAAAGAGTTTTTTCAAGTTTTAAGCTTTGAACTTCTAGAAAATTCACTTGACATCACTTAAATATCTCTTTAATCTTTTATTCAAAGCGTTTCATGTAAACAGTAACTTTAGTGTAAAGATTTCTTAATTTTTATTTTGAAATCTGCAATAAATCGTCTTCTATTATTGACTTATGTCAGACAAAAATGATATAAATTTAGTCTGCAAGAATCTAAATTACTCTTTTTGATAGAAAATGCTTAATGCAATTGCTTTAAATCTTATGTATCAAAGTAGTTGCATTATCTCACTCAGAATAGTAATGACTGATCTCGACTTATTGTCTTGCACATTAAGAAAAGATAAAACAGATAGTGATTTAATAAGAAATGCTGTACTTCTTTGAAACAACATTGTTCTCTGTGCAATCTTTGAGTGCAAAAAAATTCAATTTCGATTTTTACATCAGTATACAATCTTCTATGCTGTTTTAAAGTTGATTAATGACTTGTTCTTTTCATGTGAGTTTGCTCTTCAATTTATCAATCAAATTACTATCTGAATTAATGATTCTTTCTTCTGCATTAATGAACTCTCGTTTCGTCATTGATTTTGATCTGCATAAGCATGAAAATTTTCAATTTTCAATTTTTAACTTGCAACACAGTCATCTGTAAAGTTATTAAGTTGAATGAAGACTTGTTTTGATCATACGATTGTGCTCTATAACTTGTTGATCAATTTGATATATTATATGCTTTGATAGATTGCTGTCGCTGATGTGTTGTTTTCTTTCAACTTATGTCATAAAAGTGTCATTTAACTAATAGATAAATGCTAAGAAAGAAAAGTATCTACAAAAAAGAACTCAATTCTTATATGTGTATTTCTCAGCTTTGTGCTAAACTTAATTGAATTGACATCTTACACATATGATGCAGAGTCTCAATGATATTATTTCTAGATTCGATTTTTGCTAAACTCAATTAAAATGAAATCAGACAAAGATTAAATGAAGAATAAATGAAGACTAGAATTGTAACATTACTTTTCTCTTTTGACTATTCATGTTCGCATAAATGTTGTTTCTTAATGCGCTTTTCTTGAATATCTGATATGAAATTCATCAATCATCTCTTGAGCATTCATAAACTCGTCATCATCAGCGTTATATCAGTTGAAATCATTGTTATAGCTCTTTCATTTAACTTGATATTGAAGTCATCTTTGATATCATTGAGAGTTTAATATATTGTCGATTTTTCATTCATTTTCATCATTTATCACTATTGATCTTGAAAGTTCATTCTTTTGATCAGACAGAGAATCATCAATGACAGAACGAAGAAGCTCTGAATGAAATACATCATGTATATGCATAGTCTTTAATAGTTTCAACTTATAAAATAAGTTAACAAACTTAATGATCTGAAATGAGTTAAGCATTTTGTTATTCAATTTTTTAAAAGATCTCACTGTAATGATGTTTTGTTTATTCAAAAACATCTTTGATTCAATTTTATAATTGATTTTCTTTCTATGCTTGTTAGTCTGATTCATCATTTGCTCTCATGTTTTGATCAGAGCTTCGCGAGCGAAAATCAATGTTTTATTCATGTGATTGAATATATTTTTGATTTGAGTGATCTGCAAATGTTCGCGAATGCTTTCATACTTGATGATGTCAGAGTTGAAGCTCATATGAGAATGAAAGCTCTTGTTCATGAAGAAGAGAATCAAGAAAATGATTGAAGACAAGATATTATTATCAATAAACTCAATCATAAGTAATCACTTAAATCAGTCATTTTGCATGTATGAACAGAAGAAACAAAGATATCACTTAACATTCTGATTGACTCATTCACTTTAATTATTGATTTGAAAGTGATAAATGATGAACAATCAAAGAGAAATGCTCAGTCATTTGCAAAGAAACTTTCAAAGAATGAAGATGAACTGAGAATCTTGATTGAATACAATGAAGCTTGATAAATCATGAGTTCAATCATATATTCATTGAAGCAACATTTCAGCTGTCTTTTTGACTGTGATATTTTCATCATCAGTAATGCAAAAGATATAATGTCTTTCTTTTGATAATTTGCAAATGACAGTCAGAATAATGTTGTAGTTGTATAAATCAGATAAATTAATAATGAAGTTCATGACTATGTTCTGTCATCGCTGTTCAGATATAAATAAAGATTGAAGCAAGTCATTTGATTTATTTCTTGATGTCTTTGAACGTTAACATACGTAGTAGTTTCAAATATATCAATCTATCGTTTTTCACATAGAAGATCAATAGTAATTTCGCTTTATGATTTTCACTGTTCTAAGAATTTCAGAATGATCAATCGATGATTGATCATGTACTTCACGAATCAGATTCATTTGTAGAAGTTCATTGAATGAGACTTATAGCTGACTATCATGAAACAAGATTTCATTCTGAATTCGACAATTCTTCAATTTGATATCTTCATATTGTGCTTCATTTCTTGCTATTGCTTCGCGAAGTAGTGTACAATTCTCGTTAATTTCATTCACGTCAAGAACTTATCTATAAATTGATTGATTATTATTCTTCTTTAGATCAGCAATCTTCATTTAATTCAATGTCAAAATAGTAGTTCTTTGATATTAAATGCGTTCATCGTTGAAATTTCTAGACATGAAGTCAGCTTAATGAGTTAATGCATCAATCTTAATGTTCTGTTTATCAGATCAATACATTATCTTGAAGTTAAAGTTAACTAACTTCTGAACTCAATGCATTTATTGTTAACTCAGCTTCTTGTCTTTCATCAATGAGATGAGTGCTTAATGATCAATGAACATCTTGATAGAAATGTTGATCAGCTTCAGTTCAAGTCATCAATGTTCAAAAGCTCAAATTATGATCAGCAGTTTCTTATTGTATATCTTGTAGTTGCATTCAGCAGAAAACATGTTCTTGCTATAGAAGATAATTGAATGTAAAACATCTTCATCATCATATTAAGACAGAACTTCATCATTGACGTAGTTGAATGAGTTAATTTCAAGAATGAAATCGCAAATCTGATCAAACATTTGCTATTTGTAAAGAGTGACAGAGACAGATTTTAGCGCTTTTAGTGATCAATATCTCAAATATTTATTTAATCTCATGTCTCAGATTTGCGTCACTTTTAGCTGATTGTTACGATTTTAGCTACGCATCTATGTTGATAGCTATGTTGATGACTATGTTGATGACTATGTTGATGACTATGTTGATGACTATCATTGATCGCTTGTCACTAGACTATTGAATTGTTTCAAAGTCAACTCTATTCAGAATTAGCTTATGTTTTTCTGAGTCATATAAATAGTTGATTCTTTTCTTCTAGATACTTTTCTTTCTTAGCATTTATATACTCATTACATTACACTCATATAACTCGCTTTATGCTGATCTCTAACACTGATGCATATTCATAAAAGCATTAATATTTTCAACATTTCTAGCATTTCTAGCATTTTTATAAGCGCAGTATGCGTCTTTATCATTTGATTCAATAAACATAACTATTTTGACATTTATAACATTGATACGTAGTTGCAACATTGAATAATTAATGATTGATTTAACTATTTAAATAATAGCTATTTAATATATGCATCAAGAAAGTTAATGAGAAAGTTAATGAATAAACTAAAGAGGTAGAAAGTCATGTAGAATGATTAATAAAGTTATGTTTGAAGCTTGATAAAGAACAAATTTGATTCTTGATTGCAAAGCAATTCAAAGCTTGGTGAAAAGTCATGTAGAAAGTCATGAAGAAAGTCATGTAAAGAGTCATGTAGTAAAAAGATCAGTAAATGACTCGATTGAAAGATTAATAGAAAGATTGATTGAAAGATCAGTAGAAAGCTCATTAAATGACTTGATTGAAAGATTAGTAGAAAGATCAGCGAAGATGCTTGATAAAGAAACATGAAGAATGCTTAGTAGAAAGTCATGAAGAGTGCTTGATAGAAAGTCATGTAGAAAGTCATGTAGAAAGCATTGTTTGATTCATGTTATGCGCTTGATCAACGCGTATTTTGAAGCATGTAGAATGTTTGATAGAGTGTTTGATAGAAAGCTCAGTTGATAGCTCAATAAATAACTCAGTAGAAAGATTAATAAAAAGATTAATAGAAAGATTAATAGAAAGATCAATAGAAAGATTGATAGAAAGATTGATTGAAAGATCAGTAGAAAGCTCATCAAATGACTCGATCAAAAGATCAGTAGAAAGCTCACTAGATAACTCAATTGAAAGATCAGTAGAAAGCTCATTAAATGACTCAATCAAAAGATCAGTAGAAAGCTCACTAGTAGAAAGATCAATAGAAAGATTGATCAAAAGATCAGTAGAAAGATCAGTGAAAAGCTCAGTAGAAAGCATTGTTTGAAGCATTGTTTAACGTGTTTTGTGCACTTGATCAACGCATTTGATAAAGTGTTTAATAAAGCATTTGATAGAGAGTTTAATAGAAAGTAAAGTGATGAGTAAATGAGTGAGTAAATAAACGAGTAGAATGAAGAGTAAATGAGCAAGTAGAATGATAAGTAAATGAGCGAGTAGTTAAACGAGTAAAATGAAGAGTAGATGAGTGAGTAGAGTGAAGAGTAAATGAGCGAGTAAAGTGAAGAGTAAATGAGTGAGTAGAGTGATGAGTAAATGAGCGAGTAAATGAGCGAGTAAATGAGCGAGTAGAATGAAGAGTAAATGAGCGAGTAAATAGACAAGTAAATGAGTGAGTAAATGAGTGAGTAAATGAGCGAGTAAATGAGCAAGTAAATAAATGAGTAGTAGACTGAATGCAACGAAAGAAACGAAAGCGATGAAAGTGACGAAAGCGCAATTCAGTTCAATGATATATGAACAAACGCAGATTCAGTTCAACGACATATGAAATGATCACAAATTTTATTCATAAAATCTGATCACATTTAAATGAGTTCAGCTAAAATTTCAACTTTATTTCACTTTAAGCGACAAATGTTTCTTTAGTTAAACTCAATAATTCAGTTCACTTCTTAAACTGCAAATAAAGTGATGAAGTATAAAAGTCTCAGTCATACATCTCTTCATATGATTGAATGCAGTTTGACAGACTTTGTTTCATTCAAATATGATTTTCTTTTGAATGAGCTGAATCATTGAATGAACAATCTTTGAAAAGTTCTTGATAAAGTATCAATAAAAGTTGTAAAAGTTGATGAATGACTGAATCTGAGTAAGATTATTGAGAATAAATCAATTCACTACTGCTTGTATCTTTTGTGAATTCATTTTAAGTCTCTTGATTGATATTAAAAGTTTTAAAAAGATGATTTTCTAAACATAAAACTTACATTTATTGATGTTTATCTGTAAATCAACTTCTTGTAGTTTATTCAAGATCAATTGTACATGTTGCTTGTATTTCTTCAAGATCTTGCTGTAAATGATAATGTCATTTAGATAAATTTGATAAAACTGATGAAAATATTTGAACAGCACGTCATTCATATAATGTTGATAAAATATTAATTCATTGATTAATTTAAAGAGCATTACATGATATTTGTATGAATTGAAGAAGATGATAAAGATAGTCAGATCTTTGCTATCTGAGTGCATTCATAGTTTATTGAACATGACAATGATGTTCAATCAAGTCAGATATTTGCTTTCTTGTATATGAGTGAAAGTCTCATCTATCAAGAGCAAAGAATAATGATTTTGTTTGATTAAAGTATTGAGCTTTCTGTAGTTAATGCAGAAACACAAACTTTCATCTTTCTTTTCAATGAATAAAATGAGCGAAATGTATGATGCAAAGTGTGAGTAGTTCAAGAAACATGCAGTCACACTAAAGAATATGTGCGTAGATAATATGATCAAATTTGATAGTAGCTTAGTAATATTTATTTGTATAGAAAGTTAACACTAGACTATGAAATACAAAAGTGAATTCTTCTTTATATACTCAGAAGACTAAGCTCAAACATCATTGATGAGATCAGCAAGATTACATGCAATCTCTGCAGAGTCTCTTGAAGATCATATGTGACTTGAACTCTTATCATTGATGAAATATCAAGATTTGTATGTGATTTGAACTCTTGTAAACTCAGAGTCTCTGAGAATTGATGATAAAGATTCTCGTAGACTCAATATCTTTAAGAATTGACAGTAGAATTTCTTGTAGACTTAATGTCTCAATTCTCATGCTCATCTGAGAACTTAATGATAGTGTTGAAGAATAGTTTTCATGTTTATTCTCTATTTTCTGAAGAACTCTGACTTTCATAAATCTGAGTTCTGACAATTATTTCTCTTTTTAATAACAACATTCTCGTTGTTGAATTACTTCATTTCTTCATGCAATACATGACATTAAACTCGCTGTGCATCATTGTGTTCTTAAGATTCTCTTTTAATAGCGTGAGCATTAAGTCTTTAAAGAGTTGACAGTAACACTCATGTTTATTCTCTGATTCTTGTAAATTTAGATACTGACAATAGCATATTCTTTATTCTCTGATTCTTGTAGACGTAGACTGAGCATTCTCTGCAACTCACGTAAAGTCTCTAGACAGTTAGCAATATTGTTCATGTTTATTCTTTGAATCTTGTAAATCTGAATTCTGACAATTATCTCGTTGTCTCATTATATTTCAACTGTCACTTCATGCATGATGTAATCATGATCTCGATACTCTTTTTCATTAACACATGCATGTCGACTAGACTTGAATTTTCATGATAACAATTGTAGTAAGAATCGAGATTTGCTCAATTTGAAGTTTTCTTCTATAAACAATACTTAATAGTAGAAACAGACAATGAGCAGAAGATAGTATCAAATAGTAGAAGTAAACAATGAACAGAAGAGCGATGCTTCTGTTGTTTATTGTGACTAGCGCGAGAATGATGATCATTGATGTTTATGTTTATTTGTTGTGAAGTAATGAATTTTTATCAACTCATCTCTTTTATCTTTTGCATGATCTTCAGCTTTCTTTCTTCTTCAACTTTCGTTTTCACATTCAATCTTCATTTCATTATTTTACTTGATCTTTTATTCATTCTGTAAAGTAGTTCTGTACAATTTCTTCAAGTATCATGATCATAATGAGTATGAATTCACTTCTTGATTTAATGATGATGAGCTGATGATATCTTGAATGAAGATGAAAAAGTTTAAGAGAAGTGAGTGACGCAGTTCTTCATCATATTTCTTTTTTAAAACATGAAACGTGCTTGCATTGCATCTGCTTGCTTTCTTTGCTATTGATTCTTCGTCTTGCATCAGCGCGCTTGCTGTATCTGCTGCTTGCGTTTAATTCTCTCATTCTCACGTCATTTTTGATCAAAGATCTGTCTCTCTTTCTCTTTACATGAGAAATCTCACGTCATTAACTCAGCATCACAAAACAGCTTTGAATGTGTATAGCAAAGAGATTGCAATACAACTCTTGAATAAATGTAAAAAGTGTGTGAAAAGAAATGTAAACTGCATAAAAATAAAGTTTTCTATTGAAAAGAATTTCAAGAAATGTGCACTATTCATTGTTATTGAAGCAAATTGCAAGTATGAGTCATAAGTATAATTTTCAGTAACTTCAAGATGTGAAAATTTAATGATTAATTGATGCTTTTTAAAACATTCAAGAACAATTCAATGTTCATTTCTGTCAGCTCTGTTCTCTCTTCATCTGACTCAAGCACTTCTCTGTCTTGCTTAAACTCTTCTTATGTTGAGATTACATTTGATTTCAAGTTTGATTTCGTCAGTTCTGTCTCTTCATCACTTCGTTCAAGCTCTCTTTCTTCTTAACTTTATGCAAGTCTCTCTTCATTCTTTATTGCATCTGATTCTGAGTCTGTAATCAAGAAGATGATGATTGCTTCTTGCAATCTTTCTTTCAACTCAGCTCAGAGTCAGATGTTTCTTGAATTTGAAGAATGTATTGAAAAGAAGCTGCATTCTCTCATTCTTGATATTGAGATAAACAGAAACAACATCAGTGAAATGAAGAAGAATGTCAAAGACGCGACTATTAATTGCAAAAAGATGCAAAAGCAAATGATGACACAAGAGATTTGAATCAATGATCTGCTGTGTTAAATTGCAAGACAGAACAAGATCATTGAAGATTTGTGAAAGCAGATTGAAGATTTGTGAAAGCAGATTGAAAAGTATAATAATTTTTGATCTGCTCTGATTGCTCAGACTCAGAATGCTCTAATTCTTCTTGCAATGTATTCAAAAGATCAGAATGTCTCTGTTGCAATTGAAACACGTTCTTCTGTGATGTCATCTTCATTCTTATCTTCTTCACTCTCTCATATCTCTCTGTTTTCGCTCTCATCTGATTCAATTTTGTCAATGACTTCTTCTCTTTCTTTGTCTTTGACGTTGATCACATGATTTATCATTGAAAAGATAAAGAATGCAGTGAGCTTTGATATGAGCTTCTTATCTCATTCATTCTGTCAATATAATAGCTTGTGTATATTTTGTGCTATCTGACTAATAGTTGCAAGAGTTTACTTTCATCAATTCTTGAATTTTCGAGAAAGTGAAAGTTGAATGATATACATATCATATGAAACTCATGAGTTATTCATGTATCAATTTCTGCATTTGCTAACGACTTTTTTAGACTGTTGATTTGAGTATTGATGAGAATGATTAAGTGAGAAAATCTTGTTTTTCTTTTCTTTTTTTCTTTCTAATGATAGTTAAATAACTATCAATCTTTTTTACTTCGTTTTATGCATACTTATGATCTTTCATGATGATGTTAATGATTTACTTTTGAACTTGTTGAAGTGTCTGCAATGAAAGAATCTCAATAAGGTTTTGCAGTTATCAAGATAGTCTGATGATTTTCAGATATTTTCTGAAGCTTCAAAGTTCTTTCAGCTAAGCAAATATTGCAACTGATCATTCTGTATGCAACTATTCAGTATGTCATTGATCTTTCAGCTATCATGTACTTCTTTCTCTAGCTCAAGATCTTTCATGAGCGACTCATTTGATTTCTTCTCTTTCGAGCAGAAAGATTTCAGCAAGCTGACATTGAATATTAAGTGTATGCACGTCTTTGAAGACAGTTTCAGACGATAGACTTGTCTGCTCAATCACTCTAGAATTCTGTACAATTCATATTTTCTAGCTTCAAGTTTCTTGAAAGACTTCTTGATTCAAATGTTCTTGACGTTCAATCATATTAATTGATTGATGAAATACGTCTTAACAGAATGTTTTTTGTCATGCTGAGTTACGTAGTCAACGTTTATCTCTGCAAGTCTGTAGCAAAGATTCTCATGCAGTCTTTTCATTCTCATTGCGTAGTTTGTGACTGACTCTGATTTCTTTAAGTGACTCTTGATGCTGAACTTCATTCTTGAGTGTCTTTCTGTGACTGCAAAGAATGACGTTATTGATGTTGCAATGTGAACGCTGTTATTGTAGAAGAACTCGATCATGATAAAAAGATGAACTCAATCATTTTGAACATCATTGCAGTATGCTCAAAGATAAGTCTCGAGAGTTTAATTCTGTCTTTTAATTTGATCATCAATGCAAGAATGAAATGCAGTGCTAAGTTTTTGCTTGATCAGAAGATGATAGCACAGCAACGTTCAAAAGTGTGATGTAAATACAAAATCTCTGTCAGAAACTATATCATCAGAAGTCTCGTGATATTGAACTACTTTATTGAGAAAAAGATTAATCAGATCAAATGCAATCATTGTCTTTCAAATAGAAATGTAGTGCATCATCTTGAAAAGATGATCAACTACAATCATAATGCTGTCATAAAAGACATCTGAAACGCTTATGCTGTCAGAAAGATCGATGATGAAGTTCATGATAATGCTTTCTCATACTCTTCAAGAAATGAGTAGACTATTCAGAAGTTCTCAGATTTTGTGACGTAGTGTCTTGTATTGCTGACATGATTTACAAATTCTGCAGTATTTCTTAATGTTCTTATTTGCAAACAATCAGTTGAAAATTCATTGAACAAGCTTTAAACATTGTTGAAAGTTGAGATGTTCTGCAAAAAAGCTGTCATGATGTTATCTTATAATCTTTGCTTTAAATTCATTTTATGCAAAAACATAAATGAATTCTTGAAATATCATGATGTCATCTGTGATTTTCTTTGATCAGTTGATCATGAAAATGCTGAAGTCAATCTTAATATTGTGTGTGCTTGAGTTTTTCTTTTTCATTAATTCTCATATTGTGATGATGAGATGATTCATTTTCTGCTGTTTGCAGATCAGTTGAGTCAGACTCTCAAAAAAGTAGCTTGCAAAGTTGATAAAGCTTAAAGTCAAAACATCATTTCATATCAATGAATTAAAGCATTTATGAATTTTCATAGACTTTAAGATTGCATCATTTGTCTCATCTGAATCATTCTGAATTGCAATGAAACAATTCTTTGATGCATTTACTTTCTCTTTCATGAATAAAGCTTTCTTCATTTCTTCAACAGAACGATGCATAGTTGAATCTTTGTTCTGATTCATGATCAAAAATTCGCTTTTCTCAGCAGAATGATGCATGATTGAAACTCTGCTCTGACTCATGATTAAACATTCATTCTTCTCAACAGAATGACACATAGTTGATTCTCTGTTCTGACTCATGATTAAACATTTGCTTTTCTTGACAGAACGACACATAGTTGAAACTCTGCTTTGACTCATGATTAAACATTTGCTTTCGTCAGCAAAATGATACATAGTCAAATTCTTGTTTTGACTCATGATCAAACATTTGCTTTCTTCAGTCAAAGAATTTGCTCTTCTGCATTTTCATCTTATTTGAATGATGTTCTTCTCAGTTTCAGCAATAATGATAAACATCAACATGATGTTCTTGCAAAGACAAATATCTCTTTTAATCTCAATGATAGTAATAGATGTTGATTCAATGTTTTTGCAAAAACAGACGTCTTTTTTAATCTCAGCAACAATAGTAAATCTTGACTCAATGTTTTTGCAAAGATTGATGTCTTTTCAAGTTTCAGCAACAATAGTAAATCTTGACTCAATGTTCTTGCAAAGATAAATGTTCTTCTGACAAGAAATAATGACATTTTGAAATCATCATTGAGACTTCTCATCAGCAGTTGAGAGTTTCTTCAGAGTCTGAGAGACTTTTCTGATTCTTCTCACTGACGCTGATAAGTTGATGATCTTTTCAAATGATCTGATAACTATTCTTTCATGATTCTTGATGCTCAGAGTCTTGAACTGTTGAGTGAAGATGATGAATGTTGACGCTGACTGACTCAAGAAATTCTTCAAGAATTCTCTCATGTATGCTAAATCATGAGTGAACTTTCTCTCATCTGCATCAATATCTTTCTCATAGTTAAGTCTTTTTAACAAGTCATCAACAAAGTTGCTCACTTTCTTTTGATAAAAGATCTTGAAGTTGTATGCAGTAAATCTGTTGACTCACTTCATCTGTCTGTGAAAAAGTTTGATTGTTGTCATGAAGTGTTGAAGATTTGCATGATCGTTGATTATCTTTATTTCATGTCAAGTTTCTTTTAGATAATATCTTTAATTATTCATGCTTTCAATGATCATCAGCATTTTCTGATCATGTGCATCATAATTTCGTTCAATCAATTGTTACTTTCTCGATCAGATGACTATTGAGTATCAATGTAGATTCTTAAGTGTGATATCTGTTTGTTGAAACATCATCACTCTCTTTGCAAATTCAGAAACATTCATCTTCAATCTTATGACTTTTGCAGAATTGAAGTGCTGAAAAACAACGTTTTGAGCAAAAATTACTTTCAGCTTCTGAAAAGCATTTCAAGCATTGTTGATGAGTTCAATTCACTTTGTTTGTTCTTTGAGAATTTATCTCTTTTTTGCATTAGAAAAGAGACTCATTTTGAGATGATTAATCAAGAATGATGCTATTCTTGAATAATTTTTTATGAATCAATGATAAAAGTTGACAAAGTTGAGAAATATTTAAATCTCTTTCATCATTCTCAATTGTGATCAATCTTGAATGATTTGCATCTGATTCTTCTTCATTGAAATTTCTCTTTTTTCTATTTTATATTCTAGAAAGAATAGCTCTTTCTTGAAGAATTTGCATTTTGAAAGCTTGATGTAAAGCTTTAAAATCTGCAGTTTGTCAAGAATTTATCATACATAATGAACATGTTTCTTGCAAGTTTCGCTGAATATCAGAATGTCATTCAAATAAATGAAATAAATGATGTTGAGAAATTTGAACAAAGTTTGATTCATATAAATCTGAAAGAAAGTCGATGCATTGATGAGATCAAAGAGCATTACAAGATACTTATATAAATCAAATCTCATATAAAATGTTGTCTTTCATTCATCTTTTTTTCATATACAAAGTTTGTTGAACGCGTTCTTGATGTCAAGCTTGATAAATCACTTAATGTCTGCAAGATGATCAAGAGCTTCATTAATCAGCAAAAGAGAACATTTATTCTTGAGAATGATTGCGTTGAGTTTTTAATAATCAACGCATGATTGCAGCGTTTCATCTTTTTTAGATGTAAAGAGCATGAACATCTCAGCTGAAGAGATGAAGTATTATATCATGTTTGCTCAAAACTGTTTCTTAATATACATCTTTTGTACAATGAGTTCAACTGCGAAAAGATTGTACAAAGAGTCTTAGAGAGCAATATGATTCTTCTTGATGCAAATAGCATGATCATAAAACTTGTGAGTCAAAAGAACTTTGACTTTTTGAGTGAAGAAATTTGCGAAGTCTGCAAATTCTTTTGAAACATTTAAGAATTGATTGATTATTGTATTCTTAATCTGTATGAGTTGAGAGTTTTCTTCTGTCATTGAAAGACTTAAAGAGTTGTACAGAGCATTTAAAAGTGATTAAATGTGTATTGTGATGCTCTGTTGCTTGAGATTCTGAGTCAATTAAGCGCTTAAGATTTCTTGTTTCTTCTGCTGATTATGTCAATAAAAGAACTTGAAAGTGACTTTTCTTGCAAAACTAGATTGATGAATATTGCATGCAAAAAAACTTGACGTAAGTTTTGCTTTATCAAACATCATGTAAGATGACTTTGAAACTGTTCTTTAATGAGATAGTCTCTTTCTTTCATTCTGAGCACATAAGATTCTTCAGCATAAGCATCAATGAGTAAACTCATGAATGAGATTGTACTTCTTAAAGAATGAAAGATTTAACATAAGATTCTTTGAAACATATTTGACAACAATAAAGATCTTCAAAATGCATAAATTGCTCTCATTGAAGTTCTGAATGTTCAGATCAAGCAGTATTGTTTCATGTAGTCACATTAATTTATCATCAAAGAAAATTCTTGTGAACTTTTAAAAATAAATATTCTCAATCTTATTTAAACGTTTTATGAAACTGTGATGAATCATGTTTAACATACATTCAATGTTCATCATGATTCAAGTTTCAAGAAGATTAAAACATTCTGACTTGATCTTGACTATGAGAATAAATGATGTTGTGACTGAGTTTGAGTTCTTTGACATTGTCAACGCGTTCAGTTCAACAGACAGTTGACTGATTGAGTTGACTCACTGAGCTTTGTACTCTTCAGTTGCTCTCTTTTCTTGAGCAATTGATAAATGAGAGAAATTTATTGAGTTAAGTCTTTTTTCAAGACATCAATAATGAGAATATTGTTAGAAGCAAAAGAAGCTTCTGAGAAGAAAGCTTTCAAGAAGATGAATCATGAGTTTAAACAATTCAACTTTGCATGATTTTTAGATTTGCATCTGATGCACACTTTCTTGCTGACTCTGTGATGTTTTTTCTTTCAAGAGACTGTTTTTCTCAATTCTGATTCTCATTGCTCTTGTTGATCATTGAAGTATTCTTCTTTTTCTTGATTATCAATTCTCTGCAAGAAACTCTGTGAGTTCTTCTTGTGTGATCAATTTTCAAGAAGTGAGTTTGTTTTTGACTGTTGACTCTGCTGAGCATAGTTTAAAGCATATTGCATGTCAATGTATTTCATCAATTCTTGACAGAATATCTTGCTTCATTGAGTGAAAGTTAGTACGATTAGCTTAGTCTTGTTTGAGAAAAGTAGCTCATTCAGAAATTTGAACAATAGCACTTTCTCAGACTTCATGATCTCAACACGATTTTGAAAATGTGTCTTGTTGAGTTTCAGAAAAAATGACATGCATGTTTGATTGCTTCTTTTTATAATGATATTTCATAAATTGTTTGCTTGATTTTGAAGTGACTTCACATCAAGCAAGCATTGCTGAAGAGTCTCAAGAAACTTCGCTTATGTGATTTTATGATCTTTCTTCTCAACAGTCTTCTCGATCTGTTGAAAATAGTGCATCATCGTGATCTTTACATATTTCATGATGTAATCAAGCTTGTCATCATCTTTGATGTAGTTCATCTTGATAAAGTTCAACTTTAGTTTTCTGAGAAACAACTTCAGATTCTTGTCAATGATGAATTCAAACTTCTTCTCTTTTGAGAACTTATTCAAAGAGATGATTTTAGAAGTAATTGCTTTCTTTTTAGAAGAACTGTCATCAACGAAAAAATTCTCTATGACTTTAGCAATGATTGTTTTGCGAAACTTTGATTCAAAATGATCAGATGCATGACTTCGTTGTGTTAAAAAGTAATCAAAGTTCAATGTGCAAGACACTCAATTCAGATCTTTTAGCAGAATGATGTTTTCAATGAACAACATCTTGCGTCAAGCGCACATCTTCAAATAATTCTGTTGTCTTTGCAAAATCTTCACGTCATCAATAATGCTCTGAATTTCATTGAAAGTGATGAATAAAAGTTCATGCTTGACAACTTTCATTCTTGTCTGAAGCAGCATATGCTATCTCTCTTTTCTTTCTACATTAATGCAAGCATTTCTGATGTTTTCATTTAATGTTGCATGATAACGAGTCTTTAATAGATTCTTCAAATCAACGCTTGTGAAATCAGAAGATGATTGAGTCAATGAAATTATGATATCAATGATGATCACTTGACGCTGCACAAGATTCTTCATCAAGTTCAATTGAGACTTTTCTTTATTGTTGCAAGAAATTTGATTAAGCAAAGTGAGTGCAAGTTCTATGAAGACAATGAGAATAAATGAAGTAATGCTCTTAAAAGACATGCAAATATTGCTTTTGAGAAGTGAAATTGCAACATCAAGAAAGATTGTATCTTGATCATGATGCTTGAAAAATACATCTGCAACGTCAATGATGATGATTGTTTGAATCAGAGATGCAAAAGCTTCAAGAATGAGAAGAAATTGAAATTTGTTACAAAGATTAAGTATCATATTTGAAGAATTGTTGTTTAAGTCAACGAGATTTTTTTTGAATTGTATGAATTATCATCTCTGCAATAAAGTAAAGTGTTAAAATTGTGAGTAGCTTGAGAAATGCACAGTCACACTAGAAAATATGCGCATAAATAATACGATCAAATTTGATAGTAGCTTAGTAATATCTATTTGTATAGAAAGTTAACACTAGACTACGAAATACAAAAGCAAACTCTTCTCTATATATTCAGAAGACTAAGCTCAAGCATTATTGATGAAATCAGTAAAATTACATGCAATCTTTATGAGATTTCTTGAAGATCATATGTGACTTGAATTCTTATCATTGATAAAACATCAAGATTTGTATGTGACTTGAACTCTTGTAGACTCAGAGTCTCTGAGAATCGATGATAGAGATTCTCGTAGATTCAATGTCTCTAAAAATCGATAGTAGAATTTCTCGTAGACTCAATGTCTCAATTCTCATGCTTGTCTGAAAACTTAATAATAGCGTTGAAAAAATAGTTCTTGTGTCTGTTCTTTATTCTTTGAAGAACTCTGACTTTCATAGATCTGAGTTCTGACACAAAGCTGAAGAAAATGAACTCTTTGTTCAAATGTTTAATCAAATACTTCTTTATCTTCTGAAGCTTATGATCAAACATCTGATATAGTTTGCTTTGCAAAAATGTTTTCTCATTAATCAACTTAATCTTGTGATCATAAATATGATGAGATGATAGTTGATCAATCATTGCTCAATCGAAGATGTTTAAATAGTTATGATATTCAGAGAAAAGCTTAATCTTGACTTGCTTGAAAGTCTTGACATGTGAAAGCTCATGTAGATTCACTTCTTTGAGCTTATTCTCAGCTGTAGTTATGAGTTAATTGATTTTCAAGATGATAACAGCAAAGATCTTGACATCTGATCATTTGACTAACATTTTATATGTCGCTGTCTTTATCATGAATATGTTGATTGAACTAAAGTTGATTTCAGACTGAACGTTGATTTAAAGTTGATGTTAAATGAAACTGCGTTACATGATTTTGACTGTTCAATTAGTTCAACTGACTTCTTATTGAACTGACTGAAAGAAGATGATTTTTGACTGAGTTAAGATGTAATGAAAGTGAAAGATCTTTTTAATATATAAGTAAAAGTTAAGCTCTTTTATTTCGTGATTGATTTATTGCTTAAGAATAGAACAATTGATTTCTGACTAGTAGAGTTGAAATTCAAAAATCAAAGAAAATCGATTTGCATATTAATTACTAGATTGATTTTATTCATTCATGTTTTTTCAAGAATCATTTAATGTTGATTTTATTGAGTGATCAACATAAAAGCAGTGTCAATCATATAATCTTGAACAGTCAGATTCAAATAAATGACATGAGTAATGAGTTTCTTAGCATAATGATTGTCAAATTCTTGAATTGACTTCGCTTTGATCAAAGTTAAAGACTCAATTTGCAACTAATCATAAACAATCTACACAATCACTTCATTAATGAACAAATAATCAGCAGCTTTGATGTCAATCAATGACTTCAATGAGTAACTAATTTCATTGCTAGAAAGTACACATTCAATAGTCAAAGATTCAGAAGCAAAAAAGTCATTTAACATGTTTATTATTGAAGAAATTAACACATTTTTCATCACGTCTTTGATGAAAGTCTCTAGTTTTTTGTCTTGCTATTCTTGAAAGACATTTTCTCATTCTCTTTATTCTTTGAAATGATGATTTCATGTAAATGAGAAGTGAATGCACAAAATGTTAAAATATTAATCTTGTTCTGAGAGCAGTTCTTGAATAAGTGATCTGAGATTTTGCAAATATAGCAGACGATAGATGATCTGACTGACTCAGAGATAAAAAAGATAGTCAACTTGATATATTCAATTATCAAAGTCATCACTGCTGATAATGAAGTAGCAATGCATTTATCAAATACAACAATGACTTTGATGATGACAATGCAAGCTGACTGCGTAACTAATAGTTAACTCGCTGTTTATTATTCACATCTTGAAGAAAGATTTGTAAAGTTCTCTGAACAGATTGATAAAGCATTCTGCAAGCGATTATTGATTTTATTCTGAAGATCATTCATCAGAATGCAATCATCATAATCAAGATAATTAAATAGCTTCATAAAGTTGAAATAAAAGATATTGAAAGACTTGTCTGTTTATTTCAAAGCGTTGTACTTGCAACAACACTTTCAATTTCTATTTAGTTCATTGTATATTTCTTTCAGATGCTCAAATAACTCATTAATTGAAATGTATGAATGCAAAGCATTATATCAATGTTGAGTGAAGATGTGCTCAGCAGCATCATCTTCTAGTCTAAATATCACATAAATAATACAGATATTTTCATTATTGAAGTAATTAACATTAATCTGAAGCTTGTTGTTTATCTTGATTCTTTAGCTGTTTCATGTTAATTCATCTTCATCAATGAATATAAATGAGTTCAAAAACTTAAAGAACTTGTGATAATCATTGTTGAATAAAGTAAATGACTTTTGTCAAGTATAGTTTTTGATAGAAGCTTAAGACTTTATAAACTGTTGAGATTAAGACTAATTTGCTGAACGCTGTTTTTTTTAAACTCAATACTTTCTTTTATAGTTCAATAATAGTCTCTTCTTGAGTGTTTATTGTTATTTGATTTGTCTTTAGCTCATTAAGTCTCTTGATGTGATTGACTTGTAAATCAGTTCATTACTCATTGAGTTTCAAAGTCATGTCTCATTGATTTCTTAGTTTTATCTATTATGATTCTAGTTTTCGTCTATTCTTCAACTAATCTTCATCTGATTTCATTTTAATTGAGTCTAGCGAAAATCTGATCTAAAGATGATATCATTAAGTCTCTGCATCATATGTGTAAAATGTTAACTCAATCAAGTCTAGCACAGAGCTGAGAAACATACATATAAGAATTGAGTTCTTTTCTGTAGATACTTTTCTTTCTTAGTATTTATTTATTAGTTAAATGACATCTTTATGACTCGCTCTAGATCAATTTCTAACAGTAAATAAATGTTAATCAACTACTCTGCTATCAACATGTAGATGATACGAAATAATCTACTTCGTTTATTCAGAAAATTCGCAAGAAATTCTTTGAATTACTTTCATTAAAACATATCTGCAAATTTATTCAAATTTATTAAATCAATCACTCAATCTTATCACAATTAAATCTATTTATCTATTTTTAATCTTTCACAATGATACACAACTTTGAATCAGTTGAGTCATGAACAGCTCATCTGCTTAGAAGCATTGTTAATAAATGAGTTTTTCTTATTTCTTTTGATGCTTCAGTTGATGTCAAGAACGCTGATATCTTGTGAAACATCAAGACAGAAGAACAGCTTCATTAATGAGCTTATAATCAGTCAAATGAGATCATCAAGATGTTGAATGAGCTTAAATCTTAATGAGACATGACTTTGAAACTCAATGAGCAGTGAATCGTTGTTCAAGTTGAACATGACAAGAGATTGAATCAACTAGAGATCAAACAGATGATCATAAACACTCTAAAAGAAACAAACAAATGCTATTAAGAAAAGATGTTGAATCTCAAGAATAAACTTAAAGAAGTATTGCATTTAGCAAATCAATCTTGAACTTATCAGTCTACTGAATCTCAAGTTTCTACGAAATCTCTACTTCGTCAATTTATTGAGAATCATACTCAATGTAAATCATTCACTTTATTTAATAATAATCATCATAAGTCTTTCAAGTTTTTGAACTCATCTGTATTCATTGATGAAGATGAATCAACATGAAATAGTTGAAGAATCAAGATAAATGATAAACTTCAGACAAATGTTAATCACTTCATTAATGAGATTATCTGCATTGTTTATGTGATATTTAGACTAGAAGATGACGTTGCTGAGCATATCTTCGCTTAACATTATCATGATGCTTTGCATTCTTACATCTCGATCTACAAGCTACTCAAGCATCTAGAAGAAATCTACGAGAATCAGAATAAGAATCAAAAGTGTTGTTGCAAGTACAACGCTTTGAGACAAGCAAACAAGTTCTTCAACATCTTCTACTTCAACTTTATGAAGCTATTCAGCTATATAGATTACAATGATTGCACTCTGATAAATGATCTTCAGAATAAGATCAACAATTGCTTGCAGAATGCTTTGTCAGTATGCTTTGAAGACTTTGCTTCACTTCATCATCTCAAGATCTTTCTTCAAGATGTGAATAATAAACAGCGAGTTAACTATCAGTTATGCAGTCAGCTTCACACTGTCATCGTCAAAGTCACTGTTGTATCTGATAAACATGCTGCTACTTCATTGTCAGTGACAACTTTGATAATTGATTATGTTAAGTTTATCATCTTTTCTATCTCTGAGTTTAATTGAGCAAAATTATTTATTATCTGCTACATCTGCAAGATCTTGAAACATTTGTTCAAGAATTGCTTTCAGAACAAAGTTAATACTTTTGCATCTTGTGCATTCACTTCTTGTTTACATGAAATCATCATTTCAAAGAATAAAAAGAATGAGAAAATGTCTTTCAAGAATAACAAGGCAAAAAACTAGAGACTTTCATCAAAGATGCAATGAAAGATGTGTTAATTTCTTCAATGATGAGTATGTTAAATGATTCTTTTGCTTCTGAATCTTTGACTACTGAATGTGTACTTTCTAGCAATGAAATTAGTTACTCATTGAAGTCATTAATAAACATCAAAGCTGCTAACTATTCGTTTATTAATGAAGTGATTGCGCAGATTGTTTGTAATCAGTTGCAAATCAAGTTTTTGACTTTGATCAAAGCAAAGTCAATTTGAGAATTCAACAATCACTATGTTAAAAAACTTATTACTTATGTCATTTATTCAAATCTGACTGTTCAAGATCATATGATTAACACAGTTTCTATGTTGATCACTTGATTAAATCAACATTAAATGATTATTGAAAAAACATGAATGAACAAAATCAATCTAGTAATTGATATGTGAATCGATTTTCTTCAATTTTCAAACTTCACTCTCAATTTGAAATCAATTGTTCTACTCACAAGCAACAAGATAACTACAAAGCAGAAGAGTTTGACTTTTACTCATATATTGAAGAGATCTTTCACTATCTTTCAATTCAGTCTGAAATCACTCTCTTTCAGTCAGTTCAATGAAAAGTCAGTTAAACTAATTGAACAGTTAAAATCGTGTGACACGACTTTAACTAACGTCAAAATCTCTAAATCAACGTCAGATTCAATGAACATAGCAATGATAGAAACAGCGACATATAAAATATTAGTCAAATGATCAGATGTTAACATCTTTGCTGTTATCATCTTGAAAATCGATTGACTTATAACTACAGTTAAAAACAAGTCTGAAGAAGTAAATCTGCATGAGCTTTTTCACGCTGAAGTTCTTAAGCAAGTCAAGATCAAGCTTCTTTCTGAATATCACGACTATTTAAACATCTTCGATTGAGCAATGATTGATCAGCTATCATTGCATTGTTTCTATGATTACAAAATTGAGTTGATCAATGAGAAAACACTTTCGCGAAGCAGACTATATTAGATGTTCAATAACAAGCTTCAGAAGATAAAGAAGTATCTGATCAAACATTTGAACAAAGAATTCATTTTCTTCAGCTTTGCATCATACATCTTGCTCATCTTGTTTACTGAAAAGAAAGACGAAAGTCTGCGTTTCTGTATCAACTACAGAAAGCTCAATGCTTTAATTAAATGAGATTGCTACTCTTTGCTCTTAATAGATGAGACTTTCGCTCATATACAAGAAAGCAAATATCTGACTCAATTGAACATCATTGTCACATTCAATAAACTGCAAATGCATTCAGATAGCGAAAATTTGACTATCTTTATCATCTTTTTCAATTCATACAAATATCATGTAATGCTCTTTGAATTAATCAATGAATTAACATTCTATCAACATTATATGAATGACGTGCTGTTCAAATATCTTCATCAGTTTTATCAGATTTATCTAAATGACATTATCATTTACAGCAATATCTTGAAGAAACACAAGTGACATGTATGATTGATCTTGAATAAACTATGAGAAGCTGATCTACAGATAGACATCAATAAATGTGAGTTTCATGTTCAGAAAATCTTCTTTTTAGAACTTTTGATGTCAATCGAAGAACTTAAGATGAATTCACGAAAGATACAAGCAGTAATTGATTGATTTACACTCAATAATCTCATTCAGATGCAGTTCTTCATTAACTTCTGTAATTTCTATCAATGCTTCATCAAGAACTTTTTGAAGATTGTTTGTTCAATGATTCAACTTATTCAAAAGAAAATCATATTTGAATAAAACAAAGTCTGTCAAACTGCATTTAATCACATGAAGAGATGTATGATTAAGACTTTTATACTTTGTCACTTTGATTAAACTTGCGATTTCATTCTTGAAATTGACTCATTCAACTATGTCAATGATGAAGTTCTGTCTTAATATGATGATGAAGATGTTCTACATTCAATTGTCTTTTATAGCAAGAACATGTTTTTTGCTGAATGCAACTACGAGATACACAATAAGAAACTGCTGATCATAATTTGAGCTTTTAAACATTGATGATTCAAACTAAAGCTGATCAACATTTCTATCAAGATGTTCATTGATCATTAAGCGCTCATCTCATTGATGAAAGACAAGAAGTTGAGTCAATGATAAATGCGTTGAGTTCAGAAGCTAGCTGACTTCAACTTCAAGATAATGTATTGATTTGACAAACAGAATATTAAGATCAATGCATTAACTTGTTGAGCTAACTTTATGTTTAAAGATCTCAATGATGAACGCATTTAATATTAAAAAACTACTATTCTGACATTGAATTGAATGAAGATCGCTGATTTAAAGAAGAATAATGATCAATCAATTTATAAACAAGTTCTTAATGTGAATGAAATTGATGAGAATTGTACGTTACTTCGCGAAGCAATAGCAAGAGACGAAGCATAATATGAAGATATAAAATTGAAGAATTGTTGAACTCAGAATGAAATCTTGTTTCATGATAGTCAGTTATGAGTCTCATTCAATGAACTTCTACAAATGAATCTGATTCATGAAGTACATGATCAGTCGTTGATTGATTATTCAGAAATTCTTAGAACAATGAAGATCATAAAGTGAAATTACTATTAATCTTCTATGCGAAAAACGATAGATCGATATATTCAAAACTGCTATGTATGTTAATGTTCAAAAACATCAAGAAATAAATCAAATGACTTGCTTCAATCTTTATTTATATTTGAACAGCAATAACAAAACATAATCATGAACTTCATTATCAATCTATTTGATTCGTACAACTACAACGTTATTCTGACTGTCATCTGTAGATTGTTGAAAGAAAGACATTATATTTCTTGCATCATTGATGATGAAAATATCACAGTTGAAAAGACAGCTGAAATGTTGCTTCAATAAATATATGATTAAACTCATGATTTATCAAGCTTCATTGTATTCAATCAAGATTCTCAGTTCATCTTCATTCTTTGAAAGTTTCTTTGCAAATGACTGAGCATTTTTCTTTGATTGTTCATCATTTATCATTCTCAAATCAATGATCAAAGCGAACAAGTTAATCAAAACATCAAGCAATAACTTTAATTCTTCTGTTTGTATATACAGAATGATTGATTTAAGTGACTACTTATGATTAAGTTTGTCAACAATAACATTTTGTCATCAGTCATTTTCTTGATCTTTTTCTTCATGAACATGAACTTTCATTCTCATATGAGCTTCAACTCTGACATCATCAAGTATGAAAGCATTCGCGAATGCTTGCAAATTAATTGAGTCAAGAATATATTTGAATAAATAAACAAGACATTGATCTTTGCTCATGAAGCTCTGATTAAAACATGAAAACAAATGATGAATTAACCTAATAAGCATAGAAAGAAAATCAATTACAAGATCAAATCAAAGATGTTTCTGAATGAATGAAACATCATTACAGCGAGATCTTTCAAAAAATTGAATGACAAGATACTTGACTCATTTCAGATCATTAAGTCTATTGACTCATTTTATAAGTTGAAACTATCAAAGACTATGCATATACATGATGTATTTCATTCAAAGCTTCTTTGTTTTGTTGTTGATGATTCTTTGTTTGATCAAAAGAATGAATCTTCAAAATTAATAGTGATAAACAATGAAGATGAATGAGAAATCAATAATATACTGAACTTTCAATGCTATAAAAGATGATTTCAATATTGAGTTAAATGAAAAAGTTATGACAATGATCTCAACTGATATAACGCTGACAACAATGAATTTATGAATGCTTAAGAAATGATTGATGACTTTCATATCAAATATTTAAGAAAAGTGCATTAAGAAACAACATTCATGTGAACATGAATAGTCAAGAAAGAGAAGTAATATTATGATTCTAGTCTTCATTTATTCTTTAACTAATCTTCATCTGATTTTATTCTAATCAAGTCTAGCAAGAATCTGATTTAAAAATGATATCATTGAGTCTTTACATCATATATGTAAGACATCAACTCAATTGAGTCTAGCATAAAGCTGAGAAATACACATATAAGAATTGAGTTCTTTTCTGTAAATACTTTTCTTTCTTAGCATTTATCTATTAGTTAAATGACATTTTTATGACTTACTTTAGATTGATTTTTAACACTATCAGCATCTTGATGATCTTGTTCAACTGATCAATAGTTTATTGACGAAGTTGTTGATTTATGTTGATGTCTCATGAGATAGCAACATTCTGAAATTTCTTGTGAATTTTCTGAATAAAAGTAGATTATTTCATATTATTTACATGTCAATAACAAAGTAGTTGATTAGCATTTATTTACTGTTAGAAATCAGTCTAGAATGAATCATAGAAATGTCATTTAACTAATAAATAAATGCTAAGAAAGAAAAGTATTTACAGAAAAAAACTCAATTCTTATATGTATATTTCTCAGCTTTATGCTAAACTCAATTGAGTTAATGTCTTACACATATGATACAAAGTTTCAATGATATCACTTTTAAATCAGATTTTCGCTAGATTCAATTAAAATGAAATCAGATGAAGATTAAATGAAGAATAGATGAAGACTAGAATTGTAACAATGTTTTTTTCTTCTGTATTCAATGATGCATTTATGTTTTCTTCTTCTGATGCTGTTTAATTTTATGATACTAGAAGTGATTTTCTTTCAGCATTTTGAAGTTTGTAACAAGCAATGCTCACTGATTTTGATTCTAATTCTGTGCTTCTAATCATTATGTGAGTAGAAAATTGCTGATTAAGATTTAACTGAAATTTCTGATTTCAGTTTTAAAACAATATGTTCATGTTCTTCTGTTTTTCTGTTCTGATGATGAGTTCAGTAAAGAGTTAATCTAGAGCAATATATTCATGTTTTTCTATTCTGTTCTAAAAATTTCTTGATTTCTAATAAGTCTTCTGAACTTAATTTTCAAATTTTAATTCAAGTTTGAATGATGTAACTTGTTTTTATATTATTTACATATCAATAGTAAGATTGATGAGTTTTGAACTAATGTTATGAATTTGCATAAAGCAAATCATATGAGTGTATTCTAACTAGAAGTTCAAAGCTGAAGAAGAAAGAAGATGCAACACGTCATGAGTTTTACTCATGAAAACACGCTAAATCGCTAGCGTGTCAACATCAGCTTTATACTAGTTTATGATAGTCTGACATGATTTATGTTAGATTAACTTGAAGTGCATGATCACAACAGCTTTTTACTAAGATAGTTGAAACTTATGTAGTAAGCAAGATGATTAACTCAAAGAGACTTAGTAATTGTTGCTTATCTTGAAAGATGTAGCACATTTAGCTTCTTCAAGGCTAGGTTTCATCTACTTCATCTGAGGTTCTGAGGCAAAGTTCAATCAAGATTGACAGGTAGCTGAGTCAGCAAAAACCTGCTATATATACATCTTAATTGACGATCTTGTTAAGGTGGCATGGTGTAATGGTAGCACGTAACGTTGTGGTTGCAAATTTCACGCCGAATGAGTGTTCGATTCACTTGAGTCCGTTCCGATCCCGGTTCGATTCCGGGTGCCGCCAGTTTTTTCCCAATTATTTTAATTCCTATCAGGAATGGTAAGATGCGAAAATTTTGAGTTGATTAATTTTGAACAATTACAAATTAATTCTGGACGATAGGTAGACAGTTGCCAAACTGTACAACTAGTAAATACATTTTCATCTCAGCGTCCTAGAGCTGGCTTTTGAGGAGAAGTGGCGGCCAAGGGATAAACCACACCATCATGAGAGCCATCCTTCGAGCCCTTACCTTCAATCATGTTCAACGTATCGCTCTGTTATCGATTTTCCTATAAGAGACTTGTGACGAATCATTCTGTATTGCAGATTCCACAGCGGCATGCCAACAGAGCACTAAGGGAGATATGCAAGCCGTTGCCGAGATCTGGCATTCCACAGTGTCGTCGCGCTCTCATTCCACATCTTCCCATATTTTTGGACGCGCTCATTTCGAGCAGCTTTATTGATCCGATTCCACCCAAGTGAAACTCTGGGGGGAGCCAAAACCATGCTCCCCGTTATCATGAAGTCTTGGTTGGGAGTATCAACTTTTGCCGCAATCTATCTTGTCGAAGCCGTCGCCGGAGCAGTAAGCACAGTGCGAATAGGTACAGGGCCGTGTGTACCGAGTGTAACACCTGTCTCTAATCCAACCGTATCCGATGCTTCTGGCACTAGCAGTAGCTTACAAAGCCCGTAAGTATTCGTTCCTGGTCTCACAGGCTTCTTGTTGTGCTTGGGCTGACTTATTAAGCCTACCGAGTGCCAATGCGCAAAAGTTGTTCTTCATGGTGACGCCTGATAGTTCTCTTGCTCCGCGCCGTCGAAGCAGCAGGACGTTTTACCTAGGCCCGAATGGCCAGGAGACACCGTTGTGCGAGCAAGCGGCGATGTTCATATTGCAGAGCTATCAGCTGAAAACTAATGGCTTCCTTGTTTCGACTTCTTTGGATGAGGCCACGGCAAATTTCGCAATATCGGCCCAGCAGGGCTCAATAACCACGGACTTCTCCGTGACTGCGGGCTACCTCTTGTGGAGTAACGTTGCTTTTAGTAATGGATCTGCGTCTTTCTGCGTCTTGGATAACACCGTCAGTGCTGTCTTCCGGGGGCCAGCGCCCAGTGGCTGCTCTCCAGTGTTGTTGCTTGCAACTTTTGGGGGTAATTAGCATTCTACTAGGAGAAGGTCTGAAACTGATATCAGTAGACTTTGCCTGCCCGAAAGCTCTGAACTCGTCAAAATTGTCGTCCACGTCGGCTCTTTCCACAGCTGTGCCTATTTCGCCTCCTGAAGATACTTCCACTGTGACAACACCTGATAGTTCCTCGCTCCCAAGCTTATCACCATCTAGCTCGAGTACAGCGTCCACGTTAGCTGCCACATCGCCAGTGACCTCTCTGAGTAGCTTCACCACGCCCAGCTCTGGATCTCCTGTCTACACACCTGCGTCGGTTCCAACCGCAACTCCTTCATCCCAGGTAGCGGACGGCTCCAGTGTAGCTGACACGAGCTCTTCTGTCGACCCATCCGCATCCGATTCAACCGCAACGTCTTCATCCCAGGTACCGGATAGCTCCAGTGTAACCGACTCGAGCTCCTCCGACTACACATTTGCATCGGATACAACCACAGCTCCATCCCAGGATTCGAGTATCTCCAGTGTCACCGATATGAGCTCTTCCCTTTCCATGATATCGTCCTCTTTGTCCGTCGTAGAAGGCAATAGTACAAGCCCATCACTAACCCCCAGTTTCAGTACCCCGATAACAGTGTCAAGTACGGTATCTTCTCCGTCTAATTTTACGCCGCTTTCTTCCTCAGTCACGCCAGTGACGTTGAGTAGCTCACAAAGCTCTTCAATGCAGCCGTCAAGCACAATCACGGGAAACATCAGACTTTCTCAACCGACCCCAATAGTTTCCAATGCATCGAGTCCCGACGAGTACGATGATTATTCCCAATCTGTTTCACTTGCTCCATACCAATTTCAACTCCAGTTTTTCAGCACCATCAGCTCCTACTTCACCGTCACGACGAATGGGGTAAGTCAGGAGCGTACTCCTTCTCTGGCGGCCTGGCTGATGATTTCGTCAATAGGTATTTTCTCTCGGTAATGAAACATTAGGCAGGTACTTCGACAACACCGCATTATATGCGAATGATCTTCCTTCAGGGACAGCCTTTCCATTCTGGGAAGATCTACTCGCGAGTAACTCTGCACAGCAAGGAATCTATTACCAAATCGATAACTATGGCATGAATGTGCAGCTTTCCGTAGAGTATATACTCATGAACTATGGAGATCTCGGCACCAGTCAGCCGAACCTCTATCACTTCATCCTCACTTATGATTCAGACGCCCCTGCGCTCTTCTCGATCTATTACTTCACCGCCGGGGACGGAGGTGCAAATGCGACCATTGGCGTTCAAGGGCTAGATTCGTCTAGTAGTAAGTAGCCCCTCCATTCTGGACGGGCTCTCCGTTGACCATGTTGGTAGATCAACGATTCGCGCAGTATGATTACGATCAGCAGGGAAGTGTGGCCGCGGGGACTCGTCTCAACTTCTTCACCAACTCTAATACGGCGCCGAACGGCAGCTACTTGTCGCGTACTTTCACGCCCAGTTGCTATCCACCTGGGACTTGGCCAGCTGGTGTATGTCAGAGACAATCCGAGTCTGGGCCTGTCACAGTGATGCCCCCCGGAGATGGAATCTAGCCCGTCTTGTTCGGATGTTACCTGCTTCTTTTGATCGTATTGCCGGATGAAGCTACATTAATACCGGATAGAGTAGCACAAGAATGACGGTATTGAATGAGTCGCCACAATAGGTATGTCGTATTTGCTGCCAGAATATGAAGAAAGTCCAGAGGCTGGGATGTTAATGGGGTAATAAATGGGGTAATCCATAGGGTCCAGAGGATAGGTAGCTTCTTACGAAATAGCTTGATTGAGTTGAGAACAATATCCAGTACATCAAAGAAGATGCTAGCCAACGAAAAGGTGTCGAGTTTTCCTGCACTAATCAAGACGCCGTAGATAAGCTTACTCCAAGATTAATGTGCCAAGGCTGCCAGATTAACTGTTAGCTTCATGAGACCTGGAATCCGCTCCTACAACTTACAAGTAAGTACTCGTACCTCCGTACAGTACTAAGGTACGGCTTCTTCCTCTGGGTACTTCTTCTTTTCCCGCAACACACTAAGTGGCAATCGGATTGTGTACATGTCCATCGTGCAATCATCGTAGCGATCCACTTCAACAAGCCAAATCGACTTGCACTATTAGGTGCACAATGTTCTCAGCAAGACTGCCAGTTCTTTAAGAATATCCAGTAGTCCCTTGTGGCATGGTACTTCATATTATGTACCCCGTTTAGCCACTTGGGACAAGAACGCTACCAGGCCTACCCAACATAGAAGCATTGAAGATAACAAAAGTTAAGGAGGTGAAAGGAAGAGCTTTGAATGACGAATGATAAGTGACGTACTTGGCCTAAAGGCTAAGGTAAGGTAAGTCGAGTCAATGGAGAGAGTGAAGCAAAAGACAAAGAATGTCTTTGCAGACGCTCAGGTCACCGAGCTAAAGTACAGTAGTCGCCGTCATAGGGCTGAGAACGGAGCTCCAACCTGCTTGCCTACCTACCTACATATCAACATATCCTTCAATCTCCACAATCTCTCTTTCGCCATTTACCTGAATCCGCGCGTTGAACAGCCATCAAGACAAGACTCGTCGTCCCAGTTGTTTGCATTTACCTCTGAACCATCGAATTCCAGTGGGGCTCGGTGATCATCCAAAGCTGGAGATACAGCTCATTCGGCCTTTCTTCTACCTCCCGCGCAAGCTCACAGATCATACTAATTACTAGTAATGTATCACCATCTTCAAGAGAATCGCAACTAGCCCAGATGTTGCCCACATTTCGTGTCCGCGACTTGCGGCGCCCCAGAAGTCCAGGCAGCGGCCGTCCTTTGATGGCCGGTCCCCAGAAGTCAATTTACGATGGGACCGTTCGCATCAGTGCACCAGAATACGACACTACACTCTCAGATCATCCGGAAGCGACCTTGAAATATGTTGATGAGGATGACGGGGACATTATCACGGTAGGTTCTTCATCGTACTTAGCAATGCTCTCCTTTAACACCTGAACCCAGGTTGGTTCGTCGCTGGAGCTTGCTCAACGGCTCGGAGAACCAGTAGTATCATCCAAGTTGAAATCACATTATAAATCGGTTGCCGAGCCCCTCCGTCCTGCTGGATCCGAGCATTCCGTGAACTCATCAATTCATACGTTTGATATTTATTGCCAGGGAAACTCTCTAAAGGTCTGGCAGGAGATAGAACAGAGAAGCAAGCAGATGGATGTTGGGAAGGTCACCCTCGAAGAAATCAGAGGTCTGGAAAGTGGAAAACTCGCGGGATTGGACACGCAGCTATCACTTCCCTTACATGAGTGTGAGCGAGCGGCTTTGGTGACGACGCCATTTGTGCGTACCGAGTATGGAAAGTCTACTACAAATAGCCAGCCTTGTGGGCAGTCGTTACGTTTCGTACGTGATCTTGAGCGCTCAGCTTTCACCATGACGCCGTTCGAGTGCACCAACTATGCAGAGCCAGCTACACAGAACCAGTCTTGCAAGCAGCCATCGCTACTGCAAGTCTTTGAAGCCGAGCTAGCGGGGATTTCGAAGAACCAGAACGGTCTGAATGACACCAAGCAGGCTTCCGCGGGCCAGCCAAGCTCGGCTTCCCCTCGCTTGCGAGATGTTATGGAGCTACCGGACTCCAGCTGCGGTTATGCATCCGTGAAGAAGCCAGGAGATCCTGATTCCCGTCCGGTCAAGTCTTTCGTCAACGGAATGGTCCCGCTATCTTTAGCGCCTCCGAACGATGATTCAGCTATTACGTCGCCACCACTACAACCTACACCAACTCTCGACATAGGTCTTCGGACAGCGCTCAACAGCTTCGGTACATGCGTGCACAATATCGCAGATGTCGTTCAGAACGCTTCGACTACTTCGCAGGGTGCAGCAGAGAGCACCAAAGCAGTAGAATCCCAATTGTTCAACGATGCAGTCCAAGGTCTTCGCGGAGCAGCAGAGGCCATTGCTGCACTTGGCCAGATTTTCCTTGAGAAGAATTTGGCAAGCGTCGTGAAAGCTGTCGTACAGGGTCCACCTCAAACCACCAGATCACCGACGAACGACAAGAGTCAACCCTGCGCTGTCATGTTATGGCCCGTAAGTGAAGACCATGATCGGACCCACAAGTGTGATCTTCATAACAGGCTAACCCGTGTAGATGCCAGATATCGCAGACTTGGTGCGAAACGCTAAAGTTGCGTCCGATATTGAAGATATGCTGCGCTTGAGTATAAAGGATACTGTCAAAATCCTCGTATCGCCAGAAAAGGACTGGGGTTCTCGCATGGTCTTCATTAAAGTTGAAAGCGAAGAGGTTGCTATACGTGTCTGCAGTAAGCAACTTGGTCGACCTGGCTTGGGGTAATTTTCTTAACAAATTATTTAGGACATATGAGCTGCCGCCCGTACCATGGTAGATGTCTTAATGCCGCGATTGTCTCCACTCCTGCCAATGGTGGCAGTGACGTGGCGATTCTGAAAACTAAAGTTTCAGATATCCTTCCGTCACGGACCTACCCTTTTCCGCGTGATAACGCAAACAAAGTATCAAAACCGACTAAAGCTGAAGCTAAAGATACAGAAGTAGCATCACAGGAAAACCTGGAACTAAATACCGCGCTCGAAAGCCAGGGAAACACGGGGAATGGCAATCCTGATCGATTAAACATTCCGAATAAACACCCTACCTCTCCTCTTGAATCATTATCGACGTCTCAGTCTTGCGGTCCTGAATCTATGATGAGCAAACACCAAACTCGGATTTGCGAATCCCGCTTACGATGTAGTCCAATTGCTCAATGCTACTGGGAATCTTTCCCCCTTGATCATGAACGAAGCAGATCACCATCCCGAGAGAACTCGGACGGGGATCTTCCCCTACGGCGCGGTTCTCCTTACCGACCTCGATTCCATAGGCCCGGGCCCATTCATCTTCCCCAGGATGAGGTTGAGGTATCTAATACAGATTGTGCACTTCCACTCTCGTCTGACGATCATGATTACAAGGACGCCTTCTCTCCTTACTCCAAAGAGTGGTCTGCAAGGTTCTCCAATCGAGCTGCTCGAGACAATCATATATCGGACCCTGTGGGCGCCTGGCATATGACTGAGAAATTGGGAATTGGGACCAATACACTCAGTGGCATACCGAAATCAGCTTTTAGCCCGTCTCGCCTTCCTCAAGCACAACATCACGCCCAGGATTCTCCACGAATGTCACCCTATGCCAACCCAGTAACCCCGGGTATGTTCATGAAAACCCGCACATCAAGAGGCAGGTCTGGGATGAATACTTACATTCGACGATATCCTATTAATGAGCCCATATTCGAGCCGTCAAATAATTTCATGCCTCTTAAAGACAAGCCAGAAGATCATCGTCTACCGGTATCCGCACCTAACTCTAAGACGGAATGTCAAGCGACCTGCGGCAGGGAAACAGGATCTTCTCCTGGCTACCAGGGAGGATTACCTTCACTAACTGCACCCGAAATACAAGAAATACAGAAGTGCAATGGTGGCTCTCAGCAAAACGTTCTTGTCGTAACGCCAAGCGGTGCCACCCATAGCTCTCCAATTATCGAGGCACCGATTCGGAGTACGAGCTCAACCCCAACAGCGAGTCGCTTCCCAACTTTAGAGCAATTTGAGGGAAGGAGCTTTACTAGTTTATCTAATTTCCCACCTCTACCAAGCATGGAGCCCTTGATTCCGCAGCGCACATGCCACAAGGTTGAAGTTCGGAAACCGCAAAAGGTGGACGAAACAATTTTCCCGCTCGTTCAAGCTGTTGAATCCGCGATATTCAATGGCTGTTCTCCAAGCTTGGGTCGACGCCCTACCTCATCTGACACCAACGAATCGTCTGGAGACTTCTTTTACCGTATGACAGGTCTGACCGAGGAGGCGGCCAGACTGGTCGAACTCCGATCGACTTTGGTACGCTGCGAAGGCCTTTCTGATGGTGTCAAACATCACGCTGTCGAGGGCATCAAACGACATGCGACTGTAGCAGGCTCTACCAACTCTTATGTTGCAAAATCCCGCCGACCCTATTCCCAGAATTTCAGTGGCAACGGCAGACTGCCATGGGAGACTTTTCTTAATAACGATACAAGTGTACTTACGGGTGGCTCGAGCTGTCAGGATTCATCTAGCATCAATAGTCACCCTAGTACGTCAATTACCCACATGATGGGTAAGGCCACTGCACCTAGTCCTGTGGAAGCTGTAGCCGTAGTATCAAAGGAGATTTTTTCAGGCGAACACAACGATTCTTCTACGGTCGCGAAGGTTCAGGACTGTGTGGAGAAGCTTAAAGATCTTGGCTTTGGTGGGGATAGCGACGGTGGTGTTAAACGATTGGTGGTGTACGCTCAGGCTGCTGAAGGCAACCTCAGCGACGCCATCGATATGATTGATGAGGAGCAACGGGCATATCACGAGTGGTCATATTGATGAGGAGAAATGGGCATATCAGGAGTAGTTACAGTGACGGCGTTCAGTCGAGGGAAGACGAGATATTGGACGCATACTCACAGTTTGAATCTACTAAACCCAGATTGTTGAGGGCAACTCAAATTCCGTCATCGATACGAGAGGTCGTATCTATCGAGTAGGTAGTGGCTACCGTTGATCATCTAATTTTGTACATGCCTTAACATTGTTAGCTCGACAAAGCGAATCTGAACTAGAAGCCTTCACACATTAATCGCCCTTTTTGTATCTGATGATGATCTAGCAGACGCCCTTCGAGTCTTAAGTGATCATTAGCAGCAGCACTTACTAGATATATATGCTTGATCCATTCTTTCCAAGTACCTTTCCTGTCTACTGTGTCCTAAGACTCCAAGAATCGAAGGAACACCATAACGAGCGCCAAGGGTAACAATTCGCATGGTCGTCTTTATCAAAAGCATGATATCTATACTCCCTTCTTAAGAGCTCTTGGGTTTTGCAATTTGACAGAAGGAGGTTTATAGAAGCTGGTTTGCCTTTCCTACTCGGTTTGATACAGCTTCCGACTTCTTCCGGTTGAAAACGTTCTCTCGTTAGGCTAAGGGTTTCCTGTTGACAGGATTCATCAAGAATCTTGCAAGTTATATCTTGCGCAACCCTTAAACCTAGCCAAAGAACAGCAACACTATATTCTTCTCGCTCGTCTTCATTTCAAGCTCCTTTCCTCTTTCACTGCAGCGATCTCTATACCATCAACTGCTCTACACCGAGACATCCCTTAGCGCGCCGTTTTTTCATTCCTCTCCTCTCTTCCTAGAAAGTAACGCCCAACTTTACTTCTGACAACTCCTATCCTTACGACGTTACTTGTATTTCCCCCAGCCGCAATCGTGCCCTAGTATCGACTGGAAATTGCTTATGTATTATATACGACGTCATCTATAGCCTCCAACGCCGCATGAAGAGCATGCTTGATAGATTCATCGCTCTTGTAAGTTCAGGTTGAAGAAGTCGTGAAGGAAAGAGAGGGTGGTCAATGAAGTCAAGGATCACAAGATAGCATGATCACGTGATAGAGAGTAATCGACAATGAAGACAAGGTAGATACATCTGGACATTTCTATTGGGGCTCTTTGAGAATCAATAGACAAAGCACCTAAAGTAGAGTTGACGTGTATCCTTTCTGTTTGCAGTTCCATCAGCCTGGGCCAGTGCAAGACAGGCATGAGCGCAGAATTCCTCTTCCTGATGCGTATTTGAAACAAGACAATGCGGCTATGAGATCCGGTTCACAGTGTGATGCGGCTTTGCAACTCGCAATCACATTTGGCAATGACCGACTTCTTTGCTACACAACCGACACATCGCACCTTTCATAAAGAAATTCAACTCCTCAACATCACTTCTTGCATGTGAATCAGTCGAGCGCTGACGACTCATTTCTTTGTAGCCATTGCTTGGCGTACTGACTTTGACCATCATCCGCTTTCTGTATTATTGCTCAAGAATTACGTTCCAAGTAAGTGATCGACTACGGCCATGTCGACACCGACTTTAATCAACCTCCCTCCTCCTCCTTCTGATCCAGTGACACCTCTAGACTTTGGACCGTAAGTTCTATGTCCCATACCTATGACACATCACCAGGTTTGACTTGCTGGACACATGAAGTAACATATAAAAGGGGTACACCTAATTCGGGCACCACGTCTCTTTCAGCTCTCTCCACCACTGCAATCAAGGACGGTCACCAAGGGCACGCCCCGCCGCACACGCACAACCATACAGCATCCTCTGCTTCCACGTCTTCAACCAACACTTTGGATGCTGAGCGGGCCGATCGCATTTCACGTCTTGCCGGCCTTGAGCGAGTGGCTACTGTCCGCGGTGCTCAAGCGTATCTAGCCGCTGGAGCCCAGGCAAACCAGCAGCAACACCAGTATCCTGGCTACTTTGATAATGCCGGAAATCCGTTGGGCAAAGAGAGAAGTACAGTCGGCAGTGCGTCTGCAACGGGGAGCCTGGGAGGGGGAACTACGTGGGCCAGTGGCAGCGATGTATATGATGCGGACAAGATGAGTGAAGACCAAGATGACGAAGTGAGTAGTGCGGGGCTAAGTGACGAGGGAAACGCAAGCCTGGTGGGTTTCGGAGAGGGCGCGAGTAGTACAATCAGCGGCCCTGTCTCGAGCTCGGGACGCGTGGCAGCAGGCTCAAAAATTGCAGGTGGACCGGGCAGCTCGGCGGCCACAAAACAGAGTCATCGAGACTCAGGCAGTCCTATGCAGGGAGTCCTGGAGGATAACCCTCAAACACCGAGTGGATTATCTTACGACGGAGATGAATTCGACACTACTACTCACAATGAGACTTATCGGCCAAGAGATGCGAGTTTGACTACGCAGCAGCGGGCGGAAGATTTTATGAGGGCAAGGCTAGGAAATGAAGCACGGAGGCCCCTCGGCAATCCCCAACAGGGGAATGCGCTCGGAAAACTTCACTTCGAAGAGAAGTAGAATTTTGAGTCGCTTGGACTGTGTCTGGGTTTCACAAGAGGCGTTGACTTGCTCTCAGCTTAAGGCTTGCTCTATGTCCGATTGTCCATTGTTTGGGGGTAGGCATCATGTACTGGGTCGATGCCACTACTCAAGGGGATACTTATGAAGCTATTTCTCTAGGATTGTGCTTTTAGAACTATGTATGTAAGATAGGTACCAAACCTTTCTCTACCCTCGATATGGTGTCATAGTGCATGAAGCCCTAAGGTTCGAGTACCTTAGGTACCTTAACCAACCCTGGATCGTCGCCTTAAGTCCCCGGCTTGGCACCTCTCGCTTAAAAGCCGTTGCCAAAAGTGCGAACCATCATCTTAGAACACCGCCTTCCTTTGTCCTTTGTCCTCCGTTCCCGGGCTCCCCGCCAGCTTCGACACGACTTGCGGCCCTGCTTGTTGTCCTGAACAAGTTGTCCTCATTGCCTTGAGTAACTGCGCATACGTTCTTGAAGTTTTGCCCGATAGTCACCACGTCTATCATCAAGCTTGAGATACCCGCGAGGCACCCCGAGAATACTGCCTTTTACTCGAAACAATTCGTTGCGTTGAAATACCTGTGGCTTTTACTAGTCATGGCGGTTCCCACGCAATTCGCATGTAAGTCCAACCTTACTTCCAAGCGGCCTTTACGGTACTCGGATACTGGAAGCAAAAGTTAATGGCACCACTGCACTCTAGATCGGACTTTGAAAGAAATTGGCATTGTCGGTGCTGCTCCGGTTTACGAGCCTTTGCCCGGTTTTCAGAAGTTAGTGTTATATATCCCATCACTACAGTTCGCGGTCATGATCGAAGAGTGTGCGCTAATCGGTGTCAAAGGCCCGAAGGTAATCTGAGATGCTGTGTCTACTCCCCCTGCGGACGCTACTTTGCTTGGGCATCACCGGAAAGGTAAATGGAATGTGCGGTTTTCCCGGACGATGGCAGCTAATTGTTGCAGAGTCACGGTCGTTGATGCCTCTCTGGGTCACATGATAACTTTCTTACCCGCTGAAAACGTCTATGAATTAGGCTTCTCCCCTCTTGGCACCTTCATCATCACTTGGCAGCGACCGTCGAAAGACGAGAATGGTGACGCAGTCAAGAACCTAAAGGTCTGGAGGGTCGTTGAAGAAGATGAAGCAGACACCGGCGAGGACGAGCACAATGTCGTCGGCCGCTTTGTTCAAAAGTCCCAAACGGGGTGGAATCTTCAATACACGTATGATGAACGTTACTGCGCTAGGGTTGTCACGAATGAGATTCAACTTTATCAAAGCCATGATCTCGGTACGGTTTGGAACAAGCTACGGGTCGAGGGTGTAGCAGACTTTGCGGTGTCGCCTGGAGAAAACCATTCAATTGCTGTTTTCGTTCCAGAGCGTAAAGTAAGGCCATCCTTACATTTCTGCTGCAGAGCGACTACTGATGCCCTCCAAAGGGCCTACCGGCTGCTGTCAAGGTATTCAATGTGCCAAACTTCGATGTCGCTGTCTCGCAAAAGAACTTCTTTAAGGGGGATAAAGTTCAGCTAAAATGGAATATTGAGGGCACCAGTCTAATCGTGCTCGCTCAAACTGAGGTGGACAAGTCTGGTAAGAGCTATTATGGGGAGACAACTTTGTATCTTCTAAGTGCTAACGGCGGATTCGATTCGAGGATTGATTTAGGTGAGCTCACCAAGCATTGCTTTAGACCTCGTATAAACTATACTAAACCATCCCTAGACAAGGAGGGTCCTATTCACGATGTAAGCTGGTCACCAAATTCGAAAGAGTTTGGAGTCGTATACGGCTACATGCCAGCCAAGACGACTTTGTTCAACACCCGGGCCGTTGCCACGCACAATTTTGCTCTTGGACCACGGAACACCATTTTGTTCTCACCACACGGGCGGTTCGTGCTTATAGCCGGCTTTGGTAATTTGGCGGGTCAGATGGATGTTTATGACCTCGAGAAAGACCATCACAAGATATGCACCGTTGAAGCCAGCAATGCCAGCGTCTGCGAGTGGAGTCCAGACGGAAAGCATATTCTGACAGCAACAACAAGCCCTCGGCTGCGAGTAGACAATAGTGTAAGGATTTGGCATGTTGGAGGAGGACTGATGTACAACCAAGAAATGCAAGAGCTCTACCATGTTACCTGGAGGCCCCAATCAACAACAGCACATCCTCTGGATAATCCGCTACATCCCATACCTACTCCGCATTCATCCGTGTTGGCCTATCTGGGCACAGTCAAAACCCCTTCCAAACCTGCCGGAGCATATCGACCGCCTGGCGCTCGCGGTCAGGTCACTCCATTGGCGTTCAAGCGGGAGGACGAAGGGGGAGCAGCATATGTCAGCAATGGGGGTTTATCACTAGCGACAGGGTTTAACGGGTTTGGCAAGCCTCGAAAACGGGAGGTTCCTGGTGCGGAAGCTGCTTCCGAAGAGAACGGAGCTGTGCCCCTGGTCTTCGCTGCTGATGGCGATGAGAATTTGTCGAAGGCGGCACTGAAGAACAAGAAAAAGCGAGAGGCAAAGAAGGCCAAAGAGGCGACTGATAAAGCCGCAGGACTTAACCCACCCGCTGATGGTGCCGCCCCTGTGACTACGCCGAGCGCCAACAAAAGTCTCGAAAGCAGAAACAGAGGATCACACGAGAGAAATAGATCAAAGGGGAACTCGGAGACGCGCCCACGATCACAGCACGGGAAACGTGAACAAGCGCACCGTGAGCAATGTCACCCTAGCCCACGGCACGCACACACTTCAACTGCGGCTGTCAATGGTAGCCAAGCGTCAGCCGCGGCTCCGGATCTCACAGTCACGTCACCAGATAGCGGGGGAAGTCCGCAAGACAAGAAGATCCGGGCGTTAACGAAGAAGTTGCGCGCCATAGACGACCTGAAGATGAGACGGGCAGGAGGTGAAAAGTTGGAGGGAACACAGATAAAGAAGATGGACACGGAGGATGGGGTGAGGAGAGAGCTAGAGTCCTTGGGGTGGACTGACTGATCAGAATGTCGGTGACTCTTTACCTACGATCTTTGGTGGGGAATGAGATGTCTCTTAAACATCACGAACATTGACTGGATGTAAAATTCGGTAGGCTTCATATAAGGTTGAGTTCTCCCGGGACATATAGCAGTAAGATGCTTGCAAAGCTTCGTGAAGGAGCCAGATCTAGCGACCCCATGAGAAAAGAGCTCCTAGCAGTCTAGCAAGATCATACACATAGACTTTGATCTCTGCCAAAACTCTCAAATTATGCAATATATCCAGTCCGACTATGCCGAAAATGTAGCGGCTGCACGATTATCCGGTTCAGGACATTATAAGTAGCACTTCTTCGTCCTACCGTACGAACCCTTGCCATCCTCACAGAGAACCCGCAGCAGGTACGGTCTCGCTCCGGCAATCCCCTCGACTGCAAGTCGATTGGGACAAACAGGCGCAGCAACGCTCTCCTTCCTTCCCTTGCGAGAATACAAATCATCCCGATACGCATAGAAAGTCGTTACGGATGCATTGCGGAAGAGGACGGCAGCTTTTAATGTGTCGCGGGATATACTGGGCCAGGGGGACTGGTCTTCCCAGGGCTCTACCTTGGTCCCGCGGGTTCTGACAGGAAAGCGGCGAGGTAGGAAAATGAGGGACGAGGAAGGTGAGAGGAGAAGAGGGTTAGGAGAACAATGTAGAGCGCGTGACATGGAATGGATAGCTTTGTTTGGGTATCTAGACGCTTAAACTCAAAGAGGCCGGAGAAGCAAAGTAAGTAGGCAGGTGATAATTTACAATGAAAGGAAATCGACTTTCCTCTTGGGAGTTGTGCCATTGCGATAATCGCCGCTGTGCCCGTTTGACATGCGAGATAATATTCTCTCCATGCCATCCACATCAAGTTCACCCCTCGTCAGCAGGTGCTGGTCTGTGAACTTGGATAAGGACTGAGGCGGAACGGTTGTAGCTGGTACCCAAGGTTTCCGAGGAGGGCCGGCGATGATGAGGCGATGCTCCCCAGTGACAAGGATCTCGCTCATGGCGTCTGTATCAGCCTTGGGCCAGTGATTTTGATGCAGCTTGGGAATGATGGAAATGCCGTTCCTGACTTCGCCCCCTAATTGAATGTTGTTGTATTCTTGTGGTTGGCCACTGACTCCTGCGCCGAAGAGGTTGCCAGAACCTTTCGATTTGTTTTGCCAGTGAGTAAAAAGGCTTGGTATAACCGTTATGCTGTCTTCATACCACAGCAGCAATGATTCGTCATCTACTTTGCTATTCGACGAATTATGTACGATGGTAACGAACAATCCACCTCGGCTCAGCCCAACTGTTTGGGCATTAGCAGTGGTCGTTGAGCCTGAAAACAGAGCCGCTTGTCTAGCTTTTCGAGTCCCAGGCGTCATGGGCGTAAGTTTCGATGTGTTCTCCTTACGACCGCTTGAAATCTTAACTAAGCTTTTCGACACGGGGGAGCTACCAATCCAGCCGCTGATTGCAAATGCCAGAGAAATTCCTCCCAACGAAGCACTTTGGACGTCGCCGTTGACCTTTGGACCAGCATGTTCGAGATCCCAAACACCCCATTCGCCATCCGCAAGCAGCACAACAATAGCTTTACCGCCCAGAACCCATTGTGCGCACAGAATTTCCTTCCGCCTGGCGATACAGTCCAAAGAGGTCTGGAAGCCGGGGTAGAGCGAGAAAACCCATGAGCCTTGATTAGAATCAGAATGGGGTTTGCAGTTGAAAACTCGAACAGCCCCTCGGGACTCTGCAACAGTTAAAAGCGAGTGCCGTGGCGCAGGAAAAAGCGAAGGGTTGAAGTTGACAGATATAGCTGGTGATGCAAGATTTTGTATTTGCCACGGAATGATTGGTTCGCGAGTTCTACTACCGTTCCCCAGAACGTCGCCTGTAAACGGTATTCTGTAGATCAAGAGGAGACCAGAAAGATCGTCGGAATGTGACGCAAGAAGAAACTCCCAGGATTGGTCTCTATTAGCAGGTCTTGACCGGCTACGGGTTGGGGAGCGCGAGGAGTTCCGGGACTGGGTCCGAGGATTATCGCGATAAACATCCGCCACATAAACATTCTCCAAGCCTTGGACAATCTGAGATGTTAATGTAATAGAGACACCCCTTGAGATGCTCTGATAATCTGCAACACTTGGGATGACAACCATCTGCTCTCCAAAATGGCCTCTTCCCGTATGGGGAACGGTGAATCCAGTCCTCATTTCGGGTCTGGCTTTACTTTGGGGTGATGGTGGCGTGATCGGTATAGATATAATCCTTACAGTCGAATCAGAGCATGCGGTAGCTACAATAATACTGGTAGTTAACAGCTTTGGCAAAGACTCCAGCGTAGTACGGTGTAGCTCTGACGGTAAGTGCGGGAATGAAAGATGCAGGACTTCAACCCCAAGTGAAAGATCCAGCTCCTGTATAATCGAATCGTAAGGTCTTAAGGCATCGAACTCCTCTTCTTCATCCTGGAAGATGGGATGATCAGTGTATGTCTTCGTCGGTTTTGCAGCTTCCTGCTCTTCACCGGAGTCGAGGATCGTAATCTCATCATTGATTATGCCATTGGTCTTAGGTTTCGCTTCCTGTTGTCCGGGAACTTGCTTCAATGGCTTCCCACCTCTCCAAAGAATGTGAAGGCCCTGCTCGTGACCATATACGATGACACAAGAGCCATTGGGAGAAATCAAAGGATAGACTTTGGAAATGTGGACGCGGTGAGGTAACTCATAGCTGCAATCAAATCGTCAGCGTCCTCGATCGCTGTTTGAAATTGTGCAACTTACGAAGACTGAAGAAAGCCATCGATTGATATCACGGATGGTTTCATTCTGGCTTGGCTTGTATGTGTGAAGTATTTATGAAAGATGCCCAAGCGGAATACCTTAAATCTTGAGAAGTGATCATAGTATCAGGTTGGTTCTCATGGGAAAGGGCAGCTTGCGTGGCAAATACGTGAAGCCCCAGAGACTGGCGCATGAAGTTTGGATATCATGATAGCCTTTACGAGGAGATTCGCGGTACGCGCTTCTCGCGTCTAACACTAACAAGCACATAGGTTCCAATGACCATCTAAAGTATGCTAACACTGTAATGAGAGAATCTGGTTCAATACAAGGTGATAGAAGAGAGGGGAAGAGCGAGTGGTCATGGCTTCGGTGACTTCGCTGGGCCTCCACTATCCATCAGCTATACCATTCCTAGTCGCCGAAGGCATTCTTCCCCCAGAACCTGCTGAGCACCTATACACATGGCAAACCATACACGGAGGCGGGGCAGAAAAGGATGGAGAGGGAGAAGAGCTGGTCACTACAGAGCATTGTGCTATCTGGTCTCGGGGGGGTGTCATTCAGAGGGTCTTTCGCTTCGAGATCGAAGGCGAGGCAATTACGCAAGCAGTCTTCGCCACATTCTCTCTCAAACCTCGAAAGAAGGCTGTTAGACAGACCACACAGTCTGCCAATGAATCCGAAAAGATAGATCTGAATGTCAGAAAATCCAGGGCGTCTGTGTCCTCAAGAAAAAAGATTCTTGGATCTTTTCTAAATTCTTCAATTCATGAGAACCACGCCTACTGTCTGTCTGGTTCCGAAACTTTTAGTAATGCGGACGCATCAGATTCTCGCGCTCTCGTTGTCATGTTAAAATCGCAAGCACATGTTTTCTTTCTGTCCGGTACAAGTCATATTGTGCATCTACCGTTCGAGGTGGATATGGTTTTTCCTTTGACGCATGGCATTCTTCTGCAACGGAAGCTACCCCAAGTGGCAGCGGTACCACCAACGCCCCAGCTGCCGTCGGCGCCGCCCAATTCCTTTGCAATGTCCGAACCAAGCTTTTCAGAAGCAGTACCCAGTTCCCAAGGCCGGAGTCAAAACAGCCTGGCGAACATGCACACATCGACAGAGTCAGACCAGCCTTTTCAGTCGTTACTAAGTGACCTCTTGCAAAGGTCGATTCATACTACAAAGACCGCACTCCCAAGAATGTTCTGCCTTACTGATCCACTTAGCGAGATGGGCATCGTAACTGCAGGAATCGTGACTAGTGGAGAGTTACTTGGTCAACACGGGGGTTTAGCAACCGACTATGTTGCCCTCGACGAGCGTGAGAGCCTTGTGTATGTATCATCAGAAGATGAGCTAGAGCATAACGAATCAACGATGTCGCCAGTGAGTCCGCTCATTTTAGCTGTGACCCGCAACCAACAAACTGGAGCCCACACTCTTTGGACCCTTGCGTATGTGAATCCTCATGCTGCGCTAAGTCCAAAAGGCCAACTTACATCAACCGCGAGCGGGAATCTGTCTCGCCGTCGCAGCTGGTATGGCCCCGGTGCAGGTACGGGCACCAACACTCCTATATCTCGAGGTACTATGGTTGGACGGGAAGGCTTTGGCGCTGTGAGGACGCGTGGCCACCCGAGTCGGGAGGGAATACTCGAACATGGCGCAACGGACAATCATGGCGATTTAATATCGCAATTAGACCCAGCCTTTGAGAATCCAGCTCTGCCTGCCAAATCTTCCCGGCGTGTGAGCTCGTTGCTCGCGCGAGCAGGCTTGTCCACAAGCCATGACGAATCAGCTTTCACTGATCTTGCAGGTGGTCATACTACAGTGATCGGTACTCGGAGAAGTACATACGGCTCTCGAATTAGCGCCGGTACTGAAATTGTAGAGGATCAACCTCGTTCTCGACCCACTAACGGACTTCGGTCAAGTTATGGTGGAATCAGCTCCTATGAATCGTCCTTCGAGGATACTATGGATGAGCTTGATAGTGCCGGCGACTTAGAGGCATTTGATAGCTCGGGCGAGAGTGAAATTGCTCAAGGATTGAGGAAGGAGATGGTTTTAAATAAAATCCAGAGTATACCAGGCGAAGGTGCAAACAATCAGCATTCTGGGATCAACAAAAGTGACTGTTTCAAGACCGAGATCTTTACATTGAGACCGCCAAGATACAGTCTCGCTGATGCCGACCAGGACTTTGGGGACGTTTTCATGTGTCTCGTTGACCGGGCTGCTCGCACGCTCACAATTTTGCAGATTGGGCTACGAGCTCAAAGTTCTGGTAGGAGTGCAAAACGAACCCACCGACGAACAGCAGGTGGGGCTTCGAGGAATACACAGCTTCATGATTTCAGCATTATTTGCTTGACCAATGAACGGGGCGTAATTGATGCCTGCAAAATCACGGATGGAGCCTGGTCTCGGATCCTTGTACTCAGCGAAACAGTGAATGGCACGGGTGAGCTATCACTGCGTGCTCCTTGGGGTGCCAAGCATCAAATCAAACTCCCTACTAGTCTTTGCGTTAATGACCCCTTTCAAGTAACAAATGGTGTTTCTCTTCGGCAAAGGCGCGAAGGTGGATATAAGAGGGTACTTAGCAACGGACCACAAGCTCTACTGGCACTGCAGCATAGTGGAAGCAAAGGCCGGGTGGACGTCGTGGATTCAGACAGCCTTAGGCATCGTATCGAGGTGCAACTCGAGCCACATGACCCCAATGTAGGCGCAATCATCAGGATGTGCACATTGGTGCTGCCCGATTTCGAGAGAGATCGAGACTCCATACTTACTTGCTGGTGGAGCGTTATGTCATGGCTACACACTCGCCCAGGCGAAGAAATTGAAACAGAATGGACAGCTATGGTCACTGTCCTATTCTCGATGGCAGTCAACTTCATTGAGCACCGACACACCGAGGCGACCACGAGACAGAAGAAGCGAAAAGGAGGTCTTCTTAGGTCTAGCAGCGGCGCAAATACAGATCTCGAGAGCTGGGAAGCTATGATGGTTCAAGAGGGGAGTGAATGGGGAAATTCGCCTTCGTGGATGCAAGATGAAGCATGGCAGTGGACAGGGAAGCATGACAGCCCAGACGTCTGGCCAGATTCTTCCCAGTCAAAAAAACCACGATCATCCCGGACTTTCACACCCTTTACCACTGCTGCCGTACCCATGCCAAAAAAGTCTCCATACTTGCTTCATTGCATTTCACTAGCTCGAGGATTTATGAACTCACCCGGAGGCTTAGCAGCGGGTGGGCAGCATGGTTATCTTCCCACTGCTTCATCGAAGGACTCTGTTTGTCGGCAGACTGCGCTAGCTACTATAATCGTCGGTCTACATCTCTTTCGAGAGGAACTTAAATTAGACGTGCTGGCCGCGAATGTGCTCCACAAGCTTGCCCCTGTTCTCGCTCAGATTGGATCGTGGCTTGGCTGGGCCGCTTGGGGAGCATCAATTACCGGATATTATATGCTCGAGAGCTCCGATATGGAGTCCTGGTTGTTCGAAGACTCGGTCATTACCGACCTTAAAATACCGCCCGCCCCCTTCGAACCGCCTCAAATAGTGCAATTTATCGAGAATGCCAATTTGAACGCTAAGATTATCCCATTCATGTCTCTTCTAGATGTCGTAAGCTCTGCCGAAGCAGGACTCACAAGCAAAAGCACGGCAGAAGCATCAGGTCAGGTCCTAATGGAAATAACGCCAAGGACGGTAGCCATCGCCGCCCTTCTCACTACGGATGCGCGAGGCTGCATGGATGCCCGAGTTGCGGAGATGGCTTCATGGGGACTAGACCTGTCTGTTCTGGAGACGCTACCAGAAAGCGTGGCCGTGTCTTTCCGAGCGGCACTTTCTCGCTGTCAAGCGCAATCATCGAAAACTTGGGATGAGAAGGTCCCAAATATTATCGGTAGAGACGACATAGCTATGCTCGAGCGTGACAACCGGACGATAAAGCCGCATGGTAGGTCGCTCACAACAACGTCTAATGAGGCCACGCGGGACGTTCATACTATCTGCAATTCAACCCTCGAAGTCGACACAATTGGCGCATATGATGGCTCGGCTGAATTAGACCGACAATCGATCACTCGAATGATATTCAAGGATGATCAGCGGTTCGCTGAAGCTGCCAAGTTGGTCCACCCATTGCACGCACCCGTAGCCAGATGTACTCCTGAACCTGGTTGGTCGGACACCGATCTCCTGGAAGCACAACAAGAACTGGTAAAAACAATCGCAATACGAACTTTGTCCGTGTCACTTGGGCGAGGCTTAATCTTCTATAGCGCTCGTTTGCCGTTGTTGACAGAGAAATATCCAATTCATGGGTTTACCTTGAGCTGTGTCATGAAGCCTGCAAATACGACAGTCACAGCGGATCGAAATCAGTATACCGAGGAAAAAGTCTCCTGGGCTTTCTTCCACGCTGGTGTTGAGGCTGGCTTGAGCATCTCAAGGAACGCCAGGGGCATCGATACTTCCTGGATCCTCTTCAACAAACCTCACGAGCTCAAGAACCGCCATGCTGGATTCCTGCTTGCGTTAGGCCTCAATGGGCACTTAAGATCGATTGCTAAATGGGTAGCTTTCAAATATTTGACTCCGAAGCACACGATGACTTCAATTGGGCTCCTTTTGGGGCTTTCCGCATCCTATCTAGGTACGATGGACACTCTAATAACTCGACTTCTCTCTGTACACGTCACGCGAATGCTACCACCAGGCGCAGCTGAACTTAACCTCTCTCCTTTGACCCAAACCAGCGGTATTATGGGCATTGGGCTTCTCTATTGCAACACCCAGCATCGCCGGATGAGTGAAATCATGCTTTCAGAAATAGAGAATATGGATCAGGAAGATAACTCAAGCCCACATGATAGCCTGCGAGATGAAAGCTACAGACTTGCTGCAGGATTTGCCCTTGGCCTCATTAATCTAGGTCGAGGAAAAGACCTCAAAGGCTTGCACGACATGCACATCGTCGAGCGGCTGCTAGCTCTCGCGACTGTGACGAAGAAAGTGAACCTTGTCCATATCCTCGACAAAGCAACAGCAGCCGCTACTGTTGCCCTCGCCTTAATATTCATGAAAACCCATGACACAGCACTTGCTCAAAAGATCAATATTCCGGATACAATGCACCAGTTCGACTATGTCCGCCCTGATATATTCCTACTGCGTACTGTAGCGCGTAACCTCATTCTGTGGAACGAGATACGTGCCTCCGAAGGGTGGATGAGGATGCGATTGCCTTCCATCTACCAGCACAAGCTGAAGCTGGCCTCCGTCCGTGCTCTCATCAGCGAAGATATGCCTTTTTTAAACATTGTCGCCGGCCTTTGCTTCAGCATCGGACTCCGTTATGCCGGTACAGGTTCCCACGAAGTTCGAAACCTGTTAGCTCAATACCTTGACCAATTTATACGAATCTCCAGGCTACCAGCTCTGCACTATGATGGGAAATTCACCCGCATCACAGTTCGCAACTGTCAAGATGTAGTGTCGCTTTCTGCGGCCTGCGTTATGGCCGGCACAGGAGACCTTCACATCTTCCGCCGGCTGCGATCTCTTCACGGTAGAACAGATGTTGATATCCCCTACGGAAGCCATCTCGCTTCGCACTTCGCCATCGGCGTGCTATTCCTCGGTGGTGGCACCCACACCCTTGGCACCTCTAACATAGCAGTTGCAGCCCTCCTGTGTGCCTTCTACCCTCTCTTACCAAACACGATCCTCGACAACAAATCCCATCTCCAAGCCTTCCGCCACCTCTGGGTTCTCGCGGCGGAAGCACGCTGCTTGATTCCCCGAGATGTCGATACTCTTCGCCCTGTCTCCGTTCCCATTCTCGTCACTCTCCGCACAGGCTTAGATCTCGCAATGACAGCGCCCTGCCTCCTCCCAGAACTCAACACCGTCTCCAAAATCCAGACCCAAGACCCAGAGTACTGGCATATTACCCTCGACTTAGCCGATAACCCCGCCCATCGAGAAGCCTTCAGGCGTCACCAAAGCATCTACCTCCGCCGCCGTGCCGCCTACGACTCCCACACCTCCGTCTTCAGCGCTACCATGCAAGCCCTCAACGATGCTCAATCAGCGCTACAAATCGGCAAACAGGCTTATGAGTGGGTCTTCAGATTAGCTAGTTTCGAAGGGTTTGATCGGGCGGAGCAAGCACTTGTTCTGCCGCCGGATGTGGCAAGTGCGTTGTATAGGGGAACAAGGAGTACGGTGGTGGATGATCAGTTAGTGCTGGAGATGGGGTGTGTGGGGAGTAAGAGGAGTGAGAGGTTGTGGAATCTGAGGATTTTGATTGCGTGGATGGAGGGTTTGCAAGGGAATGGGGACAAGGGGGCGTGGTTGAGTAGGGAGGTTGTGGAGGGGTTGAGGACGAAGGTAGAGGTCAGACAGAATGAGATGCTTGGAAGATAAACAACTGAGAGTTATAGCCAGCGTGCTAGGTCTTTCGACGAGCAAGCACTGCGAGGCGTACCCAGTTTGGAGTTTGGGGCTTGAGATACCTATACCCATATTCATATATCGCTTTTACTTGATAACTATCGCATTTCGAAGTGTTTCATACCCAAAACGCTTGATCCTGATCTGTCATACGGCTACATCAGGTCTTGCAACAGTACTTTCTTTATTGACTTGAAGGTATTATTGCCTAGATTGTGTATTTGAATACACTCTTCCCCGTTGACGCTTCTTGTATGAAGCCCCATTTCTTTGCGAGACAAGCCACGTGCTGTTCGGTTTGCCGCTCAAAAGGACGCCTAGCACGAACCCCTGGGGATAGCAGTTCTATTAGCACCATACTTGTATGGAATCTTAGTAACAATAGGCCGAGGGGAGGAAATGCTATATAAATCGCTTCCAATGGTTGGTCCCAAGTGGCGCCCCATATATCGTGAGTTTGGCAATTCGTTACAAAGTCCCGTGGTGTCAAGTTAGAATGTCAATGTTGACGGATTTAGACCGGGGAAACAATCCGAAGCCTAACTGCTATTCAAGTACATCAAGTCCGGCACTGGAGGCTTAAAAGGCCACTTTTCCCAAGCCAAGGCAAGGTTGTAAAACATCTCGGGCGTCATAACGCGGCAACGCAAATCCTCTATATTTCGGCAACCTCCCTTCCTTAAATCCTGGAGTGCAGGCACACGTGGAACAAGCGCTTCGAATGCTCCGGGTGCTAGCTGCTTGAGACCTACTGTGGGGGTTTGGTTACCGTGGGTGAAAACCCTGGCCACGATCATGTCCAAGTAGATTGCTTGCGCCGTTGTCAGAGGATATGGGTTAGGAAATCTGGGTTGGATGTCGAGAAGAGCTATATCTTTTGGTTTGTAGAAATTGTAATCTTGCGCTATGAGAGGTTCCGCTGTGCGTTGATCCCACATCAGGAGTGGAGGATTTTGGACGAATGCTTTCCTGTCATCCACGATGAATTTGAATGCCATGGAGCGGCGATTAGTCACGTTGTCTAGTCGAGTCTTCAATTCGCGAGTTCGCCGGTCAACCTCTTCGAGCTTCTCCCGTCGTTCCGCCTCGCTAAGGCCATCTTGGTAGGCATCAAGCTCAAGAGAGTCTAGCTTCTCCTGTTCACCGATCAGATGGAGTACGTCTATTTTTTCCCGTTGTTGGCTTTTTAGGTTACGCTCCATCTCCATCAATCGTACCCAATCAGGACTATGAGTACGTGGATCGTTGCGCCTTTTGTTCGTTCGGACACCCGGCGGACCTCCGATAAATTGTGACAGCTTGCCTGACTCAAAATCAGCCTTCAACTGGCGTAGTTCCTTGTGCCACTCGCGAGAATTGTCAGGAAGTGTGCCATCCGATTCACGTAGTGCCACAGCATCACCGCTAGTCGATCCCTGTAGAATATCCTGAACTTTTCTCTGCATTCCGTCCTGACGCTCCACCGGTATCTGAATGTTCTTTCTTCGCATTCGCTCCGCTACCTGCTTGCCACTCTCGATGTTGAGGAAGTCCTCCCGGTGTTGTTTTAACTCCCTAACAGAAGCTGAGGCGCCACCAACTATCTCTTCAACCTGGCAGGTCATCTCCAAGGCCAAGGCAATTTTTCTACGGTGGCAAACAGTTCGTGGGAGGAGAGCTTGCTTCTCCACCTCCGGTACCCACAGGAGCATCCTCACGGGCCCATGAGCGTGGAAGCCAGACCTAGTTCTGATGTCATTCGTGAAACTTATTATCGCCTGATGAGACTCGTGACCCAAGCCAGTTTGCGGCTTTCGACGCTCACTACGTGATGATGCATTCACAACGATCAGCAGGGAGTCATTCGGTGCTGCAGGCTCACGGAAAGTGTTTTCGGAGAGTTGTAGGTTAGGTAAAAGTCCCTCTGTAATGTATTTCTGAGCTTGCCAGGGAGTGCGACCGTCCCAGTCCCTCAAATGATATCGAGAGCCGGGAGCGTCAAGGAGAGGCTTAAGGAGTGGGAGGTATGTGTCCTTTCTCGGCTCCACAAGGATGTGACTTCGGGGTTTCAGATAATCATGAAGTTTGGAGGACCATAGCCCTGGCCCAGGGTTAATATCTATGATGGTACAACCGACGTGACGTTGGAGAGATGGACCAAGGCGCTGGAGGATGTCATCTATAGCAAGTTAGAAGAATGTAATTTCAGGCGTAATAGAGCTGCAGTCAACCTACCACAAAGATCCGGACTCACAACATGAAAGCGAACTCTCCCTTCCCGGGTGGCTAAAAGCGCTTTTGCCAAAGGGTAAGTCTTGGTAGCTTTCTTTTTAAGAACTGTACTTGCCATGCTAGTTGCAGTCTTTAAGGTGCGCAACAAGCACAGAGCGATGGGCTAAACATTGTACAAGATGGATCCTAACTTCCTGGTAGGTAATTGTTTAGTCTGTGGGTACAGACGGTCTATTGGATTTGTAGTGTGATGTTAATCGATATAAACGGGGATCAATGAAAAATTATGCTCCCTCGGCCCCTACAAGTCAAAATTTCAGTCATGATCGATTCTGACAATACAAAACGATCTAGGCAACGACATCGAGCTGACCATATTTCAGCCGAGCCTTGACCCGTACACTGGGCCACCAAGCAGGAGAGGAATACACAAATATGGCAGGACACGGCAACGACCTCAAAGCTATTCCATCAAAACCAATAAACGTGGAGCAGATTGTAAAAAGCGCTCAAAGCTACGATTTTAACCCTCTTATACCGCTCAAATATTGGCTGCGTACTGCTAGTACGTTGCTGAAGGAGGTATGGGCTGCTACTATCTACGTCTACTAACCTTACACCAGCTAATGATAATTTCGTAGGCCGAGATCTACGAGCATGAAGGCAACGACCAGCAGACATATTTGTTACTCTATAGGCACGCACAGCTGGTTGTACGGAACCTGGCGACTCACCCACATGCAAGACGACAGGAAAATCGTCTTGCTCTAGCACAAGCGAAACGAGACGTCGAGAGCGGCATCAAGAAGCTCGAAGTGCTCAAGCCGCGTATCAACAAACGCTATGAAAGATACGAGCAGCTAATACGTGACCGCGATGCCAGGAAAGCATCGAGTAGTACTGCGAAATTATTTCCTCCTCTAGACCAGAATCCGTCGACCAAGCAGAGTATCCATACGCGGCTACCTTCAGATTCAGTTTTTAGTAACGGAACGGAGACCCTCGCGGCTGGGGATAACAGAGACTTTGCCGTTAAGCTGGCTCACAAAGAAATCAGACGGCGAGCTAGCGCAAGGAAAACCACTCGGCAAGCTGGAATATCGGAGGAGGAGGAACAAGAGAGGCGGACAGCAGGGTTATGGGGCAACTGGGAAGAGGCTTTGGCCGAAAACGACCGAGGGATCGACCAAGAAACACTACGCCGGCAAATGCAGAATGTGCGCCTACAGGTCGACGGCGCAGTACGAGGTGTTTCTCAGAATGCTGGCTTTCGTCCACCATTTGAGGACCAGAGGTTTCCTTATCGTTATCCATCGATCCCTGAACATAGTGCCAGAGAGCCAGAGATAATTCCTGCTTCTCCTCCATACTTCTTGGGAGATTTATCACAGCGAGGTTCGTCACTACCACCGCGGCCTCCGCCTAAGAACGACGAACCGTTGCTGTACAGCGAGGCTTTGCCTCCTAGGCTAGGAAAGGATCTCGACTCTTCCTGTGAGATTCCATCCGGATCTTCAACGTCCAGCCCTACTTTTCAGGATCTCAAACCTTCGGGTTTCACATTCAAACCTTCGGCTTACCTGGAGAATGGTACTCCGCTCCGCACCATCTTCCTGCCCCCGAATCTTCGTCATCGATTCCTCTCTCTCGCCCTCCCGAACACCCGTGCCAATCTCGAAACCTGCGGGGTATTGTGTGGCACTCTAATCTCGAACGCTCTATTTGTTTCCAAGTTAGTGATACCAGAACAAGAAAGCACGTCAGACACTTGCGAAACGATGAACGAGAGCGGCCTCTTCGACTACGTTGATGGGGAGGACCTAATGGTGCTTGGTTGGATCCACACACATCCGACGCAGACCTGTTTCATGAGCTCCAGGGACCTCCACACTCATTGTGGATATCAGGTGATGATGCCGGAAAGTATCGCTATTGTTTGTGCGCCGAGCAAGGGAGAGTGCGTTGTCGCATGTGATTTTGATATGCCAAGGCTAACACTATAATAGTTGGGGCGTATTCCGCCTGACTGATCCCCCAGGCATGAAGTCTGTGTTGAACTGTAGTCAGACCGGTCTCTTTCATCCGCATTCCGAAAGTAACATCTACACGGACGCGTTAAGGCCCGGACATGTCTATGAAGCTGAAGGTTTAGAGTTTGAAGTCATAGATTTAAGGCCCTCGCGCTAATTCGAGCGCGTGTATTCGGAGACGAGCGTTGCGTTGTGACAACACACTCATGTGCAGCTGGAATATGAAATGGCATGAGAAACACAGGCCTGCTGCTAGACAAAGCTTCATCCATTCGATCGCAGCTAAGGTAGCTCGTGTACCAGGCTGTTCGAAGGCGGTGGTCTGTGCCTCAGTACCTTAAGTCAACTAGAGTTTCCGGCGATAATCTTCGTTGGTTCATCCTAGCCTCTCCAGACTCTACTCTTTGGCCATTCTCCTCGCGACCCTAGCTTCTTCGGCCCTAATCTCCTTCTCGGTTCTTTTTCTTTCAATCACCTCTGCCGCCCTTCTCAAGCCTTGCATTTCCAGTTGCCGTTTCCTCTGACAGTATTCATACATAGCGAAGGACCCAAAGCAGAACGTACCCACAGCCCAGTTGCAAGCCCGGAATATTGGCGCTACTTCCGTCAGACAATGTGCTGTTGGGTGACCTACAACACTTACCACCCATAATAACACGTATCCCGCCGATACCGAAACCAGCTCCGATGCCCGTTAGTAGCGCATCTCGTACGCATGGTTTCTTGTGCACCTCTTTGAGCTCCTGCAATCTGACAGACTTCATCGCCTCCAGTAAGCCAGCGTCTTTCGGTCTTCCGCCTGCAGTATTTAGACCGCCTCCGGGCAACGCATTTACATTTTCCGGCGCTATTGGAGCATTGAAGGTTTCGTAGGTCCTACTCTGAGATGTAGGGGTTGTCGAAGAAGTTGCAGGATCTAATGGCGCCTTTTGTGGCTCCCGTGTGTCTGCTGCCATTCCTAAACGGAGATCAGGATGTAGTTGATGGCTGTCAGGGCTGTCTTAGCAGAGAAAGTGCAGACTGCACATCTGCTATGTAAGTGCGGGAGCTATAGCTTAGTGGTGCGACAGGGTCCAACAGCACGCGTCACCCACTTTAGCAAGACGCGTTAAATGTCACGCGTATTCGCGACCACGAACCTTTGACCAGAGCAACACATTGGAGGCTCTGAGCACTCAAAGGGCCTCTCAATTCTAAAGCATAGGCCCACCTTAACTAGGTCTAAGCGTGGTATACATGAAATGCGAATACGCATAGATGTACCTGCTTTGAAGCCACTCAGTTCCCGCCCAGCAAACTATGCCTTCAAGAAAACCAGACCGAAGCTATGGGCGAACTTTCCGTTTATCAAAACCATCATTCAATCCGAAACGTCCCAAGACTGTCGACTCATCAACGCTTCGTTCGAGTGAAGCAACGTCGCAAGATGAAAAACTTCAAGCTACCCGCCTCGCCAACGCCATTGATGAGTCGATGGGATTCGCGCGTTACGAATCTGGAAAGAAAAGAGTGGGATGGCTCATCAATATGCATAGTACTACAGTTGAAGACGAAAATATCCCAGGGGGTCGTGCTGGTGTGGATTATTACTTTTTGGAGGATGACGGAGGGAGTTTCAAAGCCACTGTTGAATACGTTCCGTATTTCTTAATCGCTGTCAGGAAAGGACGAGAGGCTGAAGTAGAAGAATGGTGTCGGAGAAAATTCGAGGGTCTGGTGAAGGGACTGAAACGGATTGAGAAGGAGGACTTGCAAATGCCGAATCACTTACTCGGTTATCGCAGGATATTCTTACAGTTGTCTTTTGAAAATGTTGGAGATTTGTTAGGAGTCAGGAAGGTACTCATGCCGATTGCAGAGAACAACAAAAAGAACATGACTGCGATGGATACATATGCAGAAGTTGCTGGGTGAGCTTTACTACATTTTGACGACATCTGTGATGCTAATTAGCTCTGAAGTGCTAACGCAGGTTTTGATCCCTACGATGATGAACGAGATGACGGTAGACGACTAAATGGCATAGCGGATGTGAGTGATTATATTGTTGATATTCGGGAATACGATGTCCCTTATCATGTACGGGTTGCAATTGATAAAAGTTCGTCTATCGGATTGAATCGAAATGACTTGAATAATAACTATCTTAGATGTAAGAATCGGGAAATGGTATACGGTAGAAGCCAAACATGGCGTCACAAATCTTACTTGCAATGAGGAGCGAATTCAGAGAGCGGATCCTATCGTCCTCGCGTACGATATCGAAACAACAAAATTACCCCTGAAGTTCCCGGATGCCATCATAGATCAAATTATGATGATTTCCTATATGATAGACGGCCAAGGTTTCCTGATCACGAACCGAGAAATCGTTTCCGAAGACATCGCTGACTTCGAATATACACCTAAACCGGAGTATGATGGTCCTTTCCTTGTCTTCAACGAGCCGGATGAAAGAGCCGTCATCGAGCGGTTCTTCGCGCATATCAAGGAAGCCAAACCGACCGTGATTGCGACCTATAACGGTGATTTCTTTGACTGGCCGTTCATCGAGGCAAGAGCAAGTGTTCTAGGCATCGATATGTACCACGAGATAGGCTTCCGAAAAAACAGTGAAGACATCTACCAAAGCGACTATGGTGTTCACATGGACTGTTTCAGCTGGGTCAGTAGAGACAGCTATCTGCCGCAAGGTAGCAGAGGTCTCAAAGCCGTCACCGTTGCCAAACTTGGCTACGATCCTGACGAGCTGGATCCGGAGCTTATGACCCGCTATGCGAGCGAGCGACCCCAGACTTTAGCAGAGTACTCCGTTTCCGACGCGGTAGCGACGTACTACCTCTACATGAAATACGTTCATCCCTTTATATTCTCATTGTGTAATATTATTCCTCTGAACCCAGACGACGTACTACGAAAAGGTACTGGGACACTTTGCGAGATGTTACTCATGGTGCAAGCCTATGAGAAGGGTATTGTGCTTCCCAACAAGCACAAAGAGCCGAATGAAACCTTTTGGAACGGTCATCTTCTTGAATCGGAGACGTATGTTGGAGGACATGTCGAGAGTATCGAAGCAGGGGTCTTTCGGAGTGACATACCCGTCAACTTCGCTTTAGACACCACCGCCATCGATGAACTTGTCCGAGACCTTGATGCTGCGCTGCGTTTCAGCTTAGTTGTGGAAGAGAAGAAGTGTTTGGAAGATGTCACGAACTATGAAGAAGTTAAGGCGCAGATCGTTTCAAAACTCGAAAGTCTAAAGAGAACGCCAAATCGGAATGAGAGACCCTCAATCTATCATCTGGATGTAGCTTCCATGTACCCGAATATCATGACAACTAACCGATTGCAGCCCGACTCGATGATTGAAGAGTCCGACTGCGCAGCCTGCGATTTCAACCGACCCAAAAAAACCTGCGATCGAAGGATGCCATGGTCTTGGAGAGGAGAATTTCTTCCCGCGCAAAAGAATGAGTATAACATGGTCAGACACGCCCTCGAGAATGAGCGTTTCCCAAGTCGGCATCCTAACAATCCATCCCGGACGTTCCAAGACCTGAGCGTTGAAGAGCAGGCCAGCATGGTTAAGAAGCGTTTGACGGAGTACAGTAAGAAGATCTACCATAAAATCCATGAGACGAAGACAATCGAGCGAGAGGCTATCGTCTGTCAGCGAGAAAACCCTTTTTACGTTGATACTGTGAAGAATTTCCGTGATCGTCGATATGATTTCAAGGGCAAGCAAAAAGCATGGAAGGGCAAGACGGAAGCATTGAAGTCGTCCGGGGCGTCAGCTGGGGAAATTGAGGAGTCAAGCAAGATGATCATCCTCTTTGATTCGCTTCAGCTGGCTCATAAGGTTATATTGAACAGTTTCTATGGATACGTCATGCGCAAAGGATCCCGATGGTACTCCATGGAGATGGCTGGGGTCACTTGCCTTACCGGAGCCCATATCATCCAGATGGCGCGAGAGCTGGTTGAGCGCATAGGAAGACCTTTGGAACTCGACACTGACGGTATTTGGTGCATGTTGCCGGCCACGTTTCCTGAAAACGTTGCTTTCACTCTCAAAAATGGGAAAAAATTGACAATTTCCTATCCGTGTACAATGCTCAACCATCTTGTGCATGGAAAATTCACGAACCATCAATATCAAGAACTCATCGATCCACAGACTTTCAAATATGAGACGCATAGTGATAACACCATTTTCTTCGAAGTTGATGGGCCGTATAGAGCGATGATCCTGCCTACGTCGAAGGAGGAAGACAAGAACCTTAAAAAGCGATATGCGGTCTTCAATCACGATGGCAGCCTCGCTGAGCTTAAAGGATTTGAAGTTAAGAGGAGAGGAGAACTCAAACTCATTAAGATATTCCAGACGCAGATATTCAAGTTCTTTCTGGAAGGAACCACGTTGGTCGAAACTTATACGTCCGTAGCCAAGATCGCGAACCGTTGGCTCGATGTACTGCATCAACATGGGTCAACTCTTGCAGACGAAGAACTCATCGATCTCATCTGTGAAAATAGGAGCATGTCAAAAGCTTTAGAGGAGTACGGCGCACAGAAGTCGACGTCGATCACTACCGCCAAACGTCTTGCAGAATTCCTGGGGGCGCAGATGGTGAAGGATAAAGGTTTGAATTGCAAATACATTATATGTTCGAAGCCGAAGAATGCACCCGTGACAGAGCGGGCTATACCTGTGGCTATTTTCTCCGCAGATGAGCAAGTGAAGCGCTATTTTTTACGCAAATGGATGCGAGAGGATCCGACAGACATGAATCCTCGGAGCCTCATTGATTGGGAGTATTATTTAGAACGCTTGAGCTCCGTGATTCAGAAGCTTATCACGATACCTGCGGCATTGCAAAAAGTGCGGAATCCTGTTCCTAGGGTTGGGCACCCGGACTGGCTTCAACGCCGAATTAATGTCAAGGACGATAGACTTAAGCAGAAGAAAATGACCGACCTTTTCGATAAGACACCCTTATCTGAGGTCCCCACCAATACTTTGGATCACCGACTGCCCATGGACTTGGAAGACTTCGGATCAACCCAGTTGTCGAAAGCGAAACCAGGCCAAGTGACTCGGATGGCGCAGAAGCGAAAAGCGCCCGAGGAATCGAGCAAAGTGAATCCAGATCCTTATGCCAGCCTCCCGTTAACGATGCCGTCAATGACAGAAGATTATGAGGGATTTCTTCGCTACCAGAAAATGAAGTGGAAAATTCAGAAACAAGCGCGGATTCGTAGACGGCAGCTCTTCGGTGAGCGGAGCAATATAGCATCAGAGTCTTTGGGAGGCATGTTTCGCAATCAGGCTCAAATGCTTTTTACTAGCACATGGCAAATAATACAGCTCCGAGAATCTGAAACGCCTGGGCAGATCCGAGCGTTCGTCTTGATCGACAAAAAGGTTCATGCTCTGACTGTGAACGTTCCTCGACAACTATTCCTAAATCTCAATGGGAAGGACCTGCCAGACGTCGACATTGACGGCTGTAAGGTTGAGAAGGTTACCCATACACTTCCAAACGGACATCCATCGGTACATTTGTTCAAGTTGATCATGTCAGAAGAGGTCTACCTTGGGGAAGCCCAGAAGCTCGCTTTGATGTTCAATCATCCTAGTGTAGAAGGTGTCTATGAGAAGCAAGTACCTCTGAGCGTAAGGGCGGTCCTAGAACTTGGTAGTGTGTGCACATTCGATGAAAATCAGCAAGGAGTATTAGGCAAAGGCCTTGAGCGTGGCTTCGATCTCTCAGCTTTATTGAGAATCCCACCTAAACAGCCGTACCTTTCGCAGGTAGAAATGGGCTTCATCTTCCTTTACCATCTAGTTGCTGGCGAGCGACAAATATTTGCGTTATTCTCCACTGTTAGAAACGAAGCGTACATCATTATTCTAAACCGTAACAGAGACTCCCAAGGTCTACCAAATGCTGAGAAGATTTATTTGGAGCTTCTAGCCCGACGGATCGAAGATAATGGCGGCGAGCCATGGCAACACATCTTTGACTATCAAGAAAAGCTCAGCTTCAAAACATCTCAGGTGACGACAAAACGGAAAGCATACCTTGAGCTCGGAGACACAATGAAGAAATTGAGGAGTGATGAGAGCAGACCGACGATGCTCGTGATACAGTCACCTCAGAGACGGCTACTGGTTAACGATGTACCGGCTCTGAACGATCTACCGATCCTTGCTCTGAAGGCTGAAACTTCAGACAGCAATCTTCCTCCGCTCGGATGGCAGGGGTTTGTATTCAAGTGCCTCATCAACCATTACCTCACTCTAGGATTGTGGATCAGCCACCTAATTGAGCTTGCGAGATACGGGGACGTCCCACTATGTAACTTGGAGAGAGATGACCCGCGCTTCCTCATCGACATTGCGTATGCAAGACGCTTGCAGAAAAGCAACGTAGTTCTGTGGTGGTCCGGTGGCCCATTACCAGATCATGCTGGGTATGAGAAGGACGATATGTTAAGCCGCATGGAGACAGTCGAGATGCCGGCAGTCAACAACCCGGGGACGTACTCATCGGTTTGCATAGAGCTCGATATTCGGAATCTACCGATCAATACCATCTTGACTTCATCTTTGATTAACGAGCTCGAAGGCAGCGATTCCGTTGCTTTTAATCCGGCGGCCCCGTCCGAAGATGATGGTAACGATGGTACAAGCTGTTTGTATTCCAACAATGCTTTTGCTTCCGCAGGGGTCACTGTTCTTCGGCAGATGGTGAAAGCCTGGTGGACAGAAGCCTGCAAAGGCAGTACCATGGCCGACCTCATGGTCCAACATCTTGTGCGCTGGGTTGAGAACCCGGACTCCTTTCTCTACGATCGCTCCCTGAAATACTATGTGCAAATGATGTCGCGAAAAGCCTTTCAGCAGCTCATGACGGACTTCAAGCGGGTAGGCTCACATGTTGTTTTCGCTAATGCGAATCGCCTTCTGCTTCAGACCACCAAAGCGGAAGTTGGCAATGCCTACGCTTACAGCCAATACATCCTGAAATCCATCAAGGCCAAGCCGCTGTTCCATTTTCTTGACATGGACGTTAAGGAGTACTGGGACTATCTGGTATGGTACGACCAGTTCAATTATGGCGGTAAAGCGTGTCAGGAAGTGGTGGAAGCCGAATCTCAAACCCTAGATACGATCATGCACTGGCAACTCAACACCTTCCTGCCACCCCGATACCATCCAATCTTCCACGACTGGATCGTCGAATTCATCGAACTCATGCACAACCTCAAACGTCCTCGCCAGCTCCTCTCCAGCGCCTCTCCCAACTCAACGCCTCGCCCGACTCAGCTTCCTGTGCGCCCCCTTGCTTCTGACGACGACGACGACACGAACGACCTCAACAAAGGTATCTTCACCCAATCGATCTGCAAACCACTAAAACGCCAAATCCTCTCCCTCCTCTCCCGCTACCGTTCCGAACTCGCCCACCCCACACTTGCAGGCGACCACTCCTTTCCCCTCGTCCCCGGCTCCCATCTCAACCTCGAAAACACCCACCCAGTCCTCCAACTCGTCAAATCAATCATGCACGTCTTTTCGCTTGATAAGACCATAGCAATGGAAGCCCGCCTCCTGCGCAAAGACCTCCTCGCCTTCTTCGAAATCAGGGAATTCAGCCCTCAGGCCCGTTTCGAAAACCCTAGCTCGAGCCTGAAGCTCGAGCAGCTCAGCTGCGACCACTGCACTATGGCCCGCGATCTCGATCTCTGTCGGGACGAGGACGTCTTACCGCCCAGCGGCCCTCCAACCGAGGCCGCAAGCAAAGCTACGTGGAAATGCAACACCTGCAATTGCGAATACGACCGCCTGACCATTGAAGAAAGGCTCATCGCAAGAGTGCAGAGAGTGCTGGTAGAATGGCAGACGCAGGACTTGCAGTGTGGCAAATGCCGGAAGATTCGCGTGAACGATTTCATGGAGCATTGTGGGTGTAGCGGGCAGTGGGTAGCCAGCGTGGATAGGAGCAGGGTGGTGAGAGAGATGAAGGTGCTGGAGAGGGTGGCGGCGAGTTATGGGTTGAGGATGCTTGGCCAGGTTGTGGGGGAGGTTTTGGTGGATATGTGATGACTGTTTCTCATATATTTTTGGCTGGGGAGGGGCGTTAGGACAAATGCGCATTTAATGGACTTTGGGCAGTGGGCGTTAGCTTTTGGCGGGTGAAGAGTCGTTAGATTCTGTATGATATCCTCGCACTGGTTGCCTCTGCTTTACCAAGTACACACAACTCATATCTAGGTCCTGGGTTCCAAGAATATCCCGGCTCGCATTTCCGGGCCTATTCTCTTCAGTACTCTTCTTTTTCCAACTAGATCTCAGCCTAGTACCAGCTATGTTGAAAGCAGCACAAGGAGCGCCTATAGTTGTAGCTTGGGCGGATGGCTGGAGGTGGTTGCAGGAAACCTAGTCGGAAAGGTGTGCGAAGGGGCCGAGGATAGGGCAGGGGAAGTGTTCAAAGAACGTGATGGAGGATCGATTAGACCAAGAAGTTCTAGCAGTGGGCGGAGGCGTGGGAATTGGGTCTGTGTGGTGTGGTTGGCAACAAACCAATTAAGATTTATAAGGCTTTGTCGTTAGGAGGGACCTATGTACCTACTCGGTATAGGAGGGATTAAGTTCAATCAATACAATAGCTAGGAGGCGTAGTGAGCCACAAGGGTGACGTCATTCTATGTGTAAATGACAACAAGGAAGGGCAGCGTAGATAAGGGGCACGAGACTTATGGGGTTCTCGGACCGCTCTATGCTGCCCATCCTAACCTGTACCTGCTTCAAAACAGCTCAAGCTCGACTTATGGGACGTATGGTAGCGACTATACAACGATCGTAGTATTAAAAGATCTCATGTGCCCGGGTAGGGCGAAGATTGTCAGGTGAAAGTTGGCGGAAAATTATATTAGAGACGGGGTTTGGATCATAGGATAAGGGATTTGATGGATCACTCGAGGTTGAACATAAATTCGTATATAGGTATACCAGAAGGGAGAAAGACATGCAAGAACGGACGATACCTCGACTATGAGTACATCAGACACCTGACTTTTGCTCTGTACCAATTTATACAGCAATTACAGTGCAAGGACAAAGTATAGAAATCACTTCGTTTTCGGAAGTACTTTCGCCTGCTCCAGCTCATCAAGGCATTCTGATGACGAATCCCCATGTGTCGACGTAGCTACAATAGCCATCAGCTTCGCGAATGCATAGTCCAAAGCCCAGCTTATTAAGAGCAGAGGATTGATACATAGGTACCCAGTCCATCCTAGTTTCCTAGCCTTACTCATACTTTTCACGAGGTTGTAATCTCGACCTAGCACAAACCCCAAGCATCCCCACGTCGCCTTCTCCAAGCGATGGCTGCTCGCAAGCTTGCCTCAAGCCTTCTTCACATCCTCTCTTTGACTCCACTTGATTAGATCGATCCTCTGCTCCACCTTCCCTTGCCCGAATCTACCCTCCAAGCCCATCTCTGCCGCAATTCCAGCAATTGGCGGCTTCTCGGCAAGTGGCATTGTGCTCCCGGCATCCTTGCCAATGTCAATTTCGAATTGGTTGGCTGGGATTTTGCACCCGAAGCGGCGGGCCAACTTCGGCCACATTTTCTGCCACTACTCAGTATCGCCATTGACGACGTTGAAGGCCTGATTGCTGCATTTGGGCTCTTGGGCTGCCCAGAGATTGAAAGAGGCGTGAAGGCGGGAATAGGTAAAGCAGTCAAAATACGTGTAGAACTTTTTACTACCGGGAAAGAGCAGGGCTTAGAAATGGAAGCATAAATGCCGACGGAGGTAGCGAGGTTCATGAAATTACCCTTAGCGACGCCAATAACATCGTTTGGGTAAGTGACCACACAATCCCACGACGACTTTTGGCTTTCTCTTTTAATTTTGTTCTGTTGACGATAATAGAAGTTGGGAGGGCGGCCAGGGCCGTCGATCCAAGGATCAGACTCCTCCATTGGGTTCTTAGGCTGCCCCAAGTGAACGCCGTATTGCTTTGCACCAGCGGTAAGAATCACCCTTTTGAGCTTTTTTGCTGCGCCGGTAATCTCTAGAGCTTCAAGGAAGTTCTTGAGCATTGCCCTGTAAGTGGAAGACCATATGAGGCTTCGACTTCGTTCTGTGATAGAGGCGTATCTTACCATTCACATCCCAATTTTCCTGTTCGTTATCTTTTTGTAAATATGCCGCGAAAAAAACATCTTCTCCTTCTACACCTTGTAGTTGCTTCGCCATACCTTTCGGATCCTGGGTGAGGTCGAGATTGTCATGCTTGACATTCGAAGGGTATGCTTCTTTCTGGCTTCTTGACATCGCGTGGACTGTTTCCCATCGCTCGGAATCTTTTCCCAGAGCGTGAACGATCTATCAACCGAGGATGCCTGCCCAATAGGAGAGAAGTCAGCAATCAGCCATGGTTCGTAGGTTTAGCGGCTAGTAGGATCAACCAAACCTGTGGCCCCAGTAGCAATCGCTGAGGGCATATTATGGTTCAAAGGCGTGGTTATGCTTTATTATGACTTTGCGTAGAATAGCTGCTCTGTAGATATAGAGGATGGAAACATAGGAGGCGATGTTTGAAGTATGTACAAGATTTTTACCTGATGGACGACGAAAAACCGAGGACTACGTAAGAATGACGTGACCGTAATGCATCGGAAAGAGCTTTGTTGAGTCGAACGTCCGTGGCATGTGAGAGGAATACAGAGAAAACGATTCTGGATAGACGACGTGGATGTACACATCAAGTTTGAATACGAGGTAGGTCTGGCGAAAGTTTTACCTCCTCGTGGGTTCTGAGTGGTTTGAATATCCGGATGGAATGAGAGCCAAATGACATGGAATTACGTCAAAGAAGCCCAATTTCTTATCCGATGCCATGAATTCGGTAGATGACAGAGTGAATGGAAGAGTAGGCGATGGAAGCAATTCTTCAATCCATACATACATAGTTTCTTTGCGCCAGTCGTGTCGCCACTGGGTTGATCCCGAACGCCTGCAGTGGTTCCGGCCAAAATCCGATGCACCAGTATCCCCGGTACATTGCGTTATTGCTTCTTGACTGATGACCCGCTTCGCAGTTGCTGTTTGATCTCCTCGAGGTAATGATCTAGGAATTTCTTGCTCTCAGAGCCATGCTCTACAAGGAAAGACATCGTCAGCCTGGAGAAAAGTTCAACAGCTTCTCATGGAGAGGCTTACTTTCTATATTTGTCCCTCCCATGTCCTCAGGATCCACTCCATGTCTCATTTGCCGCACCCTCTTGTGCACATTTTGGACAGCCCGATGAAATGCTGGGGTTTGAAGCAGCTATAGCGATATGTGAGTTGCTATAAATTGTGATGATGCTAGCGTCGCCATACCCGGTTCGTAAGCCAAAGCTGTAATTGTCAGTGGGGGCGTGAATGTGCTATTGGAAGTGAGGATAACACCTCGAAAATGCGGAGCCACATTGTCATCGTGGGTATCTCTCAAACCGCCCGAGTCAATGCATGCTCTACCATCAACAAGGCAATCATCTAGACTCGTGAAGGGAGAAAGGTACCGCGATAGAAGATGCTGATGTCGATACCTTTTTGGTATAGTTGTGGTTTTGAATGCGGAGAAAGAATTGTGTGGCAACATGGGAAATCTACAGATCTATTTGTGGAACGATCAGTAGCGACTACCCTGTAAAGAGAATGCTGGGGTAAACCACCACACCTCACTGAGGGAGGCTAAAGGATTGTTCACGAGCCTGCTTTCGTTTGCTTACACTGGCTCTCTGATCGAATCACGACCTTCAAGCTGCTCGCCAGATCGCACGTTCTATCGCCATGTGATGCAGTTTCACAGCTACCGTTCATTGATTCTAGCTCTACATTTCGGCCCCGACTCTCGTAGCTTTCTATCTCCTCAAGAAAGTCTGGCTTTGCTTTTGCTCAGACGAATATATTAAAGAGACTGCCCAAAGTCGGGTTTGCTTGATCATTCGGAATTTGCTTGCGCACACCTGATACATCACCGCGACGTGGCGTCATCGTCATCATATCCAGCTATTGGAGACCAAAAAGGGGCAGGACTCCCCCAAAGAGGGCTCTCTACTGCGCTTGATAGTTTCTGCATACCACAGACCCTCTTCTCCCCCGCGGAGACCGTCTTTCAGATGTAAATGCGCTGTTCTGAAACATGAATCCTACCTTGGGGCGAGGACTTAGCACGTCAGCGTCGAAAAGGGCTCGTTCCACCGACAGTCAGCGCTCACTGAGTAATCCGGTCCCCAAGGCATCAAGAACCGAAAACGAGGAGGATGAACAAGAACAAGAAAGCCAAGGCGATACTAGCGTCCCTGCGTTCTTGCGTCAATCAAAAGCCGGTAAGCTGCATACGCGAGGCAAGCCCGCATACCGCAGCGGCTGGTACGGAAATCCTCACTGACATCAACAAGAAATTCATACAAAATTCGAAGAATTAGAATGGCAACAGCAGCTTCGCATTGCACACGGTCGTAGCGATCCGTCTTCACAATGGGTGCAGGAGACCACTTCCCAGGTCAAACTCCGGAATCGCTATCTCAATGTCCAACCTTGGGAAAAGTCCCGAGTGCACCTCAACGTAGCAGAAGGCCAGTGTGATTATATCAATGCTTCGCCCATTTCTCTAAAAGACCCCCGTACAAATATCGAGACCGTTTACATTGCAGCACAGGTAAGTCAGCTATTTATCTTTTCCCTCATGCAACGTAACATTGACCAAAGTTCTACAGGGTCCAAAGCAAGCAGGCCTAAGTCATTTCTGGCAGATGATTTGGCAGGAGACAGCAGATGTAGCGGTAATTGTAATGCTCACGCAAACAGCAGAATCCGGCAGAGAAAAATGCCATCAGTACTTTCCGTTGGACGTGGAAGGCGAAGCTTTTCCATTAGATCCAATAGATGAAACAGATGCTGCAACATATACAGCTAGAGGCAGCATCAAGCTTCTCGAAGCCGACTTTGACGAGAGCTCCAGATCGACAATTCGAAAATTGCTTCTGACATATGGCGAGAAGTCAAAAACTGTCTGGCACTTGCTGTATGGCGGCTGGCCAGATTTTGCGGTACCCGAGGACGAGAACTGTGCTGCATTACTTGAGCTCATAAAGATCTCCAACGGGAAGAATCCTATTGCCAACAATCCAAGGATAATACACTGCAGCGCCGGCGTTGGTAGATCCGGAACATTCATCGCCCTCGAATATCTCCTGACCCAGCTGGATTCCGGCGCACTGGAAGAATCCAAAGATGAAGAAGACATGATCTACGACGTGGTGAATCGCCTCCGCGAACAGCGTATGACAATGGTCCAAAGCGAAGTCCAGTATCAGTTCCTGTACCAAGTCGTCCGCGAGCAACTTCTTAAGAAAAAGGCTACGGCAGTTGCGGCAGCTGGTAACGGAGAGCCGTCACCAAAGCTTCGGAAAACTACGAGCAGGGCATTCTTTAGTGGTGGGAGAGAAGGAAGTGACGCAGGAATTGCAAGTGGAACTAGTGAAAAGGTGAGGCAGGATGATGACATCACCCCGGGTGCACCATGAAATGCTTCATGCTTCGAACCTGGTGTGCACGGTCACCGTGAATGGTCCTGTAGCCACCGCTCGCCTGGTACTTTCTCTTTCGTCGGTGGAGATGTTGTGTTACTTATAACAAGCGTTGCTGTCAACGCTTTTTTCTTGGTGGGTGGAGGCATGGCATTTGTAGCAGGCGTTCTTGCGGCATATCTTTCATGGCATTGGTGGCGAAAGGCAAGTTGATATCGGTTTCATTGAGTATTCATAGGGTTCATTTTAAGCGTGGTTAACATCTTGGGGTTTGAAGCATTTCAAATTGTTGCTGGAGTTTGGAAGGAATGTGCCATACTCCGAATGCATTGTTGAGTCCTGGGATAAGATTTGCGAGTTTTATTAAAGGTCTAGGTCGTATACATGTGTGCAACATTGAATTGACCATTCAACGCTTCCAAGCCTCTCGTATATTTCACGGTTAGACATTTTGAGAATCTCAGGGCAAAGCAGTTTCAGAGATAGATTCTCGTGGTGCATCTAATGTTGGCAAACCCTTTGCAACGCAATATCTCCATCCTGTAAGCCCTCCGTGCCCCTCAAACTATAGCCGCACTCGCCGTTTTTGCGGCATTGGCTGCCTGCTGCGGGTTAATCTTCTTCCCATCCTTGTTGAATCTAACTCTAGGAGGTGGGGCACGGTTGCGCCGACCTTCTCGTGAGCGAACGCTGATTGCCAACCATCAGTACTTGTTGTTTCATCTTTTGATCGGAAGGGTTAGGAAACACGGGAAAAGGGCAGAGATACCGAACGATCTTGCCGTGGATGGCGCAGGAAACGCAGTACTGGAGTTTGAGATACATTTTTGGGACAGCGTATTCGGGGAAGACTGAGGCGTCGGAGATATCACCTAAAGACGATTCCAATGTTAGTCGACCTTGAATCGGATGGCGAGGAGTATCTGCAGGAGATGAATGCGGTGGCAACGTCTCTAAAGCGAACACGTACGGATGGCAGCGGATTCGACCATGTTACGGATAGTAAATCTCTTTATTGCCTTGTCCTTGGGCGTACATCTTGAGCAGTTGGAGCATCGGATTGGCTTGACGTGACCGCGTCCTTTCTTGTTGCGCCCACTAAGACGAGAATATTAGCTTCTGGCGTCCCTGAGATGGTTTTTGGTAGGTTGCCGTACTTTGAGGCTCGCTTTTTGACCATAGTGATGGATCTGGTAAAAGTTAGCACACCACGAACTGGTTTTCGAAAGCTGTCATCATGAAATGGCCGCTTACTGTACTCGAATGCGCTCACGGTGGGAGAGGTGGCAATTTAGTAATGTCGTCGAGATGCTGCTTGCAATTCATCCAGAGTGTGCTCGCTTAGCGGGCCCTTATCTGGCCCCTTGTTCGTGGGCACGGAAAAGATCTTATCAGCCCAAAGTGGAAAGGAGTGATTCGCTAGCTTTGTTTACTGGAAAGTGTTGCCGGAATACCTTCAATAAGGTGGAGTTCTGAACCTCATGTAATTTCTGTTGTGGAAGAACTGGTTCTCAATTTGCACATCTTACATACACATTCGAAAGCTGTATACATTCTTGCTAGGGTCATCATGTCTGCTGCCGGCGGAACTTTCAGAGGCACGCCTAGCAGGGGCCAGGGGAGGGGACAAGTTCCTGCTTTCGAGAACAGCCCCTCAAATATACCTCGACCGAAGCTGGAATCGCAAGCAAGCTCCACAATACAGAGTGACAATGGCATGTCGACCCTAAGTGCTAGTAGGCAGAAGCAGTCGAAGCGCGATGAGGTACACAGAGTCGACTTGGATTCCGCCTAATGCGTCCCTATACTGACAGCCACGGGTAGGCCATCAGAAAGAGGATGGAGGCCGACCTCAGCAAGAAAAAGGGTAACCCGTCGCGTGCTCGACACACAAGAAAGGCTCCACCTGGTACGGTTCTGGCCTTGAAGCCGAGTCAAGCTCTCCAGATCAAACCAAACACCACTGTTGCTGAGGCCGCCCAGCTTATGGCTGCCAAACGGGAAGATTGTGTCCTGGTTACAGATGATGATGATCGCATTGCTGGAATTTTTACGGCCAAGGATCTTGCGTTTCGAGTAGTAGGGGCTGGCATAAAAGCGAGGGATGTAACTATATCAGAAATCATGACCAAGAATCCCCTGTGTGCCAGGACAGACACCAGTGCCACGGATGCACTTGATCTCATGGTTAGAAAAGGCTTCCGACATCTACCGGTCATGGACGAGAACCAAGACATCTCTGGTATACTGGACATCACGAAATGTTTCTACGACGCTATGGAGAAGCTCGAGCGTGCTTATAGCTCTTCCCGGAAACTGTACGATGCGCTCGAAGGTGTGCAATCAGAACTTGGATCGAGTCAGCCACAGCAAATCATACAGTATGTTGAGGCTTTGAGGCAGAAAATGTCTGGGCCAACGCTGGAGTCGGTTCTCAATGGACTTCCACCCACCACAGTGAACGTACGGACCTCCGTGAGAGAAGCAGCAGCACTGATGAAAGAAAATCACACTACTGCTGTGCTGGTGCAAGACCAGGGTTCTATTACTGGTATATTTACTAGTAAAGACGTCGTACTCCGGGTCATTGCTCCTGGATTGGACCCCGCAAACTGCAGCGTGGTTAGAGTGATGACTCCACATCCAGATTTCGCGCCTATGGATATGAGTATACAGGCTGCGCTGAGGAAAATGCACGATGGTCACTATCTCAACCTTCCAGTAATGAACGAGCCTGGAGAAATCGTTGGTATGGTGGATGTGCTTAAGCTAACATATGCAACACTGGAGCAGGTAAGTCTAAATAAGTTGTTGCAGTACCATGAACCTGCTGACTGAATTCAAGATCAATACAATGTCAACGGGAGACAGCGAAGGTCCCGCATGGAGCAAATTCTGGCTCTCTTTGGACAATGAATCAGAGTCAATGGTGTCAGGCGAGGGCAGTCACCGCCCACATACGCCAGGTCATAGATCGCTAATGTCCCCTGATATATCGTCGCGCCCTCTTGTGGAACGTGTCGATAGTGTGCAGCCGCACGAGTCAGCGTCGCACAACGGAGACGACTCCCATTCAGACATAGCGGAAACCCCGTTCCCTTCGTCAACTGTCGAGGACTCGCCGTTCCCTTTCAAATTCAAAGCACCCAGCGGGCGCGTTCACCGACTGCAGGTCACTGCTTCAGCTGGAATGGCAGAACTTATTGCCAACGTTACTGCAAAATTGGGCTCGGAAGCTAATGCAATTGGGGGAGAACCTACTCTAAAAGACGGTAAATTAGGAAAGTCTGGATATGCGCTCAGCTATCTCGACAACGAAGGTGACACAGTGTCCATCACCACCGACCAAGACCTCTTGGATGCTATATCGCTTTCTCGCAAAAACCATCTCGACAAAGTCGATCTCTTTGTGCATGACCCGGAAAAGCCACCGATCTCGGCAACTGTAGATCCTCATCCAGCACTGTCAAAACCACTTACGCCACCCCCATCAACCGTCCGAGAACGAAGGAAAGTGCACGAAGACGGCGACGAGATGGAAACGCCCGTCAAAAGGGGACGCAAAGACGTCGCACAAACCAAGCAGGAAGAGCAGCTTATTGGGGGGGTACCAAACGACTTGCTTCTCCCAGGAGCAGTGGTGACATTGGCTGTGGTTATCATCGCCGTCTTCACATTCAGTCGCTCTAGCCGTTGAGGTGTGATTACACAAGAAGACCTTTGATAGATTTCTACTTCAACTTGTTTAGGGCTCCGGGCGCTAATAGCAATTGTAATTCTACCTTACATATTTTATATCTGACAGTGACATATAGTACCTAGTTCAGAGCTATTAGCAGCGGGCTTGAGGCTTGAGACTTGAGGCTTGAGACTTGAGGCTTGGATGTCCTTCAATGCACATGCACAAATGAACAAGGCAATCCTGCTTTAGGCTTTGCGGAAGGTCTCTTGCATCCCGTGAGATGGCCTGTCACGCTGCGGCCTTACAGCCGAGGGGTTGGCGTCGCGAGAAACATTTTTTCCCCCGGAGGGCAAGTGAGTTTGCATGCACAACACGCGAAAACCCCACCATCAGGTACCTACCTACCTACAGAGCATCACCTTGCATACATTCTCTCAGTCCGCAAAGTTCTCCGAGAACAACAGATGTAGCTCTACCCTTTTGATCTACCTAGCTAGGCACAATACTGACAGAAGAGGCGTCCTCTTACTCTCACACTAGACTACACGCATGCTTTTTCATAGCATTTCCTAAGGGGCATTACAGATTCTCACATTAATTGTGACTGTTTTACGCGATGTCTGTCCTACCAAATGAAATACTTTCTGCCCTGGCGCAGCTTCTCCAAGGTCTTGCTTCGGCAGACAACCACACGCGATCTTTTGCAGAGGAGCAACTGAATACAGAATGGGTCACAGCACGGCCCGACGTGCTATTGATGGGGCTAGTAGAGCAAATGCAAATTGCTCAGGATACATCGGTATAACTCAAAATTCTCGTTCCGCTATTAGAGGGTTTTCTTCGGGTTTCACTGACTCTAGACTGTGATTCTAGTCACGCGCATTTGCTGCCGTCCTCTTTCGGCGTATCTCAACAAAGACGCGGAAACTTCCAGGAAGCGATGAGTCCAAGGAGTTGTTTTTGACGCTACAGCAGGCGCAGAAGGTAGCAATAAGACAGAAACTGCTTGAGTGTCTGCACAATGAGCCACTGGCACAGGTCAGACATAAGATTGGCGATGCCGTAGCTGAGGTCGCCAGGCAATACACAGATGACGGTACGTGAAAGCCGAGCAGTCGGAAACAGAGATGAGGCTAGATGAACTGATAGCTGGCAAATTATAGGCGAGAATTGGCAGGAGCTCCTGCAAGTCCTCTTCCATGCTAGCCAGTCGCCAGATGCTGGGCAGAGAGAAGGGGCTTTTCAAATATTTACAACAACTCCTGGCATTATTGAGAAGCAGCATGAGGATACAGTATTGACAGCTTTCACCAAGGGATTCAAGGACGACAATGTTTTGGTGCAACGCCCGAGCCTGACGATCGCATGGATTTTGCTGACGACTAGATAGGTAAGAATCGCAGCTATGGAGGCATTTGCTTCATTCTTTGGGTCGATACACAAGAAGGGGCAGAAGAAATACTACTCCTTGGTCCCTGAGATATTAAACATCTTACCGCCACTTAAAGCGGATATTGACTCCGACAATCTTTCAAAGGCGCTGGTCGCTCTCATAGAGCTCGCGGAGGAGGCCCCAGCAATGTTCAAGCCCTTGTTTCACAATCTTGTTCAATTCAGCATTACCGTAATTCAGGACAAAGATCTTGGAGACCAGGTTCGGCAAAACGCGCTGGAGCTGATGGGGACCTTTGCAGACTACAGCGCAGCTATGTGCAGGAAAGATTCTTCCTACACCTCGGACATGGTCACACAATGCCTGAGTTTAATGACTGACGTTGGTATGGACGATGATGATGCTTCAGAATGGGTTGCTTCAGAAGATGTAAGCGCCGCCAATCCTGCATGATACTTTTTAGTGATGCTTGACCAGCTCGACGTTGAGGAAAGCGATCTCAATCACGTTGCGGGTGAGCAATGTATGGACCGACTCGCCAACAAACTTGGAGGCCAGGCTGTCCTTCCACCCACCTTCAGCTGGCTACCACGAATGATGACTTCCACGGCCTGGCGCGACCGTCATGCTGCGCTAATGGCAATATCCGCGATTTCTGAAGGCTGTAGAGATTTAATGATCGGCGAACTAGATAAGGTACTAGATCTGGTCATTCCAGCGCTTCGAGATCCTCACCCACGGGTGCGGTGGGCAGGCTGCAATGCGTTGGGCCAAATGAGTACAGATTTTGCTGGTACAATGCAAGAGAAATACCATCAGGTTGTGTTGACAAACATTATTCCCGTACTCGATTCGCCTGAGACTCGTATACAATCACACGCGGCTGCTGCTTTGGTGAACTTTTGCGAAGAGGCCGAGAAGGCTACCCTCGAGCCTTACCTCGATGATCTACTAAGTCACCTCTTATTGTTACTACAAAATGACAATAAGCGCTACGTACAAGAGCAGGCTCTTTCTACGATTGCAACGATTGCCGATTCAGCTGAAACTGCCTTTGGAAAATACTATGATACCCTGATGCCTCTGTTGTTTACTGTCTTGAGGGAGGATCAGTCAAAGGAGTTCAGATTGTTACGGGCAAAAGCAATGGAATGTGCCACTTTGATTGCATTGGCTGTTGGCAAGGCGAAAATGGGACAAGATGCGCTAGATCTTGTGCAGCTTCTGGGGTCAATACAAGAGAAAGTCACAGACCCCGATGATCCACAATCTCAGTACCTCCTACACTGTTGGGGGCGGATGTGCCGAGTCTTGGGCCGCGACTTCGTGCCATATCTAGCGGGCGTCATGCCGCCATTGATGGAGCTTGCCAGTGCCAAAGCTGATATACAGCTCCTCGACGACGATGAACAGATATCCAGTTTCCAGCAAGAAGAGGGTTGGGAGCTAGTACCATTGAAAGGCAAAGTGATAGGTATCAAAACCTCTACACTTGAAGATAAGCACATGGCAATCGAGCTCATTGTCATTTATGCGCAACAACTTGAAGAGGCATTCGAACCCTACGTTCTTGAGATCATGGACAAGGTTGCGTTGCCTGGTTTAGCATTCTTCTTCCATGATCCGGTACGAATTGCATCTGCTAAGAGCGTACCGATGCTTCTTAATTCTTACAAGAAAGCTCATGGCGAAAGATCTGCGTCTGTGGCAAAATTATGGGAGCTCGCGGTGGACAAAATCCTAGAAGTCTTGAGCGCCGAACCAGCGATCGATACACTCGCGGAGATGTATCAATGCTTTTACGAATCCGTCGAGGTTCTTGGCAAGGACTGCCTCAGTCCGACTCACATGGCCGCCTTTATCGAGTCTGCGAAGTCAACAATAGAAGACTATCAGGTGCGAGTAAAGAAGCGTGCTGAAGACAATCAAGACATCGAAGATGGAGAGGAAGAATCAGAGGAGATGCTGTTCGCGATCGAAGATGACCAAACGCTGCTCTCGGATATGAACAAAGCCTTCCACACGATCTTCAAGAACCAAGAAACATCCTTCCTCCCGGCGTGGCAGCGTCTAATCCCATTCTACCAAGAATTTGCTACTAGCTCAGACTCCACCCAACGGCAATGGGCGCTTTGCATCTATGACGACGTGCTTGAATTCTGTGGTGATCAGAGCTGGAGCTATCAAAACCATATTCGGCAGCCGCTCATCGACGGGATGCAAGACACTGTTCCGGCGAACCGGCAAGCAGCCTGCTATGGTGTTGGTATAGCTGCGCAGAAAGGTGGCGCGCCCTGGTCAGATTTCGTAGCCCAGAGTTTGCAAGTGTTGTTCAGCATCTGCCAAACTCCGTACGCTCGGGAAGACGATCACATCTACGCAACCGAAAATGCTTGCGCCAGTATCTCCAAGATTTTGCAGGCTAATGCAAGTAAAGTGCCGAACATTCAAGAAGTGATCTCCCTATGGATCAGCACTTTACCAGTGGTTAACGATGAAGAGGCTGCCCCTTACGCTTACATGTTTCTAGCGGGGCTAATTGACCAGTAAGACCCCTTTCCCTGGCGGTCCATGAGTTTCCGGCGCGTTTGCTAATAAGGAGACATAGGCGACATCCTGGAGTAATCGCTGCTGCCGATAAAACTTTCGTAGCTATTGCCTTGGCCCTCGAAGCAGAGACTTTGCAAGGCGCAACAGCACAGCGGGTAGCGACAGCTGGGAAAACTTTGGTGCAAACGGCAGGAATAGATGCCAACAGGATTCTAGCAACTTTAACCCCGGAAACGCAACAGACGGTGAGGAGCTACTTTGCGTGAAGAAGATACTCCGGAGATACAAAGGGGGGCAGGAAGATACGAGAAATGTGGGGATATGAATTGATGCATTACGTTTGGGTTATGGAAGAGGTTCTGATCAGATCAGAAGACCTAGAGGATTAGCTTGTTTGCCTTAATAAGGAGGTCAGGGTTTTTGCGTGCAGAGAGCTTAGATCTAATCAGATGTTGCATTCGGAGACTTCAGGAGTAATTCAAACCCCAAGCATGCCATATTTGTAATGCCCATGTGGAAACCTTTCCCTTCTGATATTCCAGCCCTATGAAAGCAAAAGCAGTGACTGCGCGAAAACGCGTCGAATAATAACCGAGAGCTTCGACTATCTTCTAACCAGAATTGATATTTACCTCTACTAAGACGCCAAGTTCGTACCTGACCCAGCTAGTTACGGTATCTCTAGAAATACTGTTCACATGGTTTTGTAATATTCCACTGCTGTAGTCATCTACAACCTACTTAAGAGATCCTAAATCACCACCACTATGTCATTTGGAGGACAAACGCCCACGATAATTGTCCTGAAAGAAGGGACCGATGCCTCACAAGGGAAGGGACAAGTTGTATCGAACATCCTGGCATGCCTCAGTGTTCAAGATACAATAAGGAGTACGCTTGGACCGTATGGCGGTGATCTGCTATTGGTTGACGAAAATGGTCGCCAAACTATTACGAACGACGGAGCAACTGTCATGAAAGTGTGTAGGCCTACCCCAAATTTACAGGCATATCTTAAATTAATGCTCTAGCTCCTCGACATTGTCCACCCAGCAGCACGGATCCTCACAGACATAGCCCGCTCACAAGATGCCGAAGTAGGAGATGGCACAACATCAGTGGTAGTCTTAGCGGGAGAGATACTCAAAGAGATCAAAGAGCATGTAGAACAGGGAGTAAGTTCGCAGACTATTATTAAGGGTTTAAGAAGAGCGTCAGCGATGGCAGTCAACAAGATTAAAGAGATCGCCGTGAATACGAGCGAAGGGAACCAGAGGGACACACTGAGGAAGTTAGCGGCTACGGCAATGAGCAGTAAACTAATACATCGGAATGCGGACTTCTTCACCAAGAGTATTTTATCCGAGAGGCTTTGAGAAGGAGTAATGATTACTGACACACCTGCTAGTGGTTGTTGATGCTGTGCTTTCCCTTGATCAGGATGACCTCAATGAGAAGCTTATTGGTATCAAGAAAGTCACCGGCGGTGCATTACAAGATTCACTTTTCGTCAACGGTGTGGCTTTCAAGAAAACTTTCTCGTACGCCGGCTTCGAGCAACAGCCAAAAAGCTTCGATAACCCAAAGATTGTATGTCTGAACGTGGAGTTGGAGCTGAAGAGTGAAAAAGACAACGCCGAAGTCCGAGTGGAGCAGGTCTCAGAGTACCAGGCTATTGTAGATGCAGAGTGGCAGATTATCTACAATAAGATGGAGGCACTGTATAAGACAGGCGCAAAAGTTGTGCTCAGCAAATTACCGATAGGTGATTTAGCTACACAGTCGGTCTTCCTTGATTTATTCAGAAGTTTTCAACTAAGTTCCGCGCAGATATTTTGCAGACCGCGACGTTTTCTGCGCTGGCCGAGTTTCGGCGGACGATCTGGAGCGCGTAGTGCAGGCAACTGGTGGTAGCGTCTCGTCAACATGTTCAGATATTCGATCCGAGCATTTAGGTACTTGTGGGCATTTTGACGAACGACAGATAGGTGGGGAAAGATTCAACTTTTTCGAAGGATGTCCTGCCTCGAAGACTTGTACATTGGTACTTCGGGGAGGAGCGGAACAATTCATCGCAGAAGTGGAGAGGAGTCTCCACGACGCGATCATGATAGTCAAGCGAGCTATACGAAACAATAGTATTGTTGCTGGTGGGGGTGCATGTGAGGTATGCGTCTAATCTTCTTTTTGGTTTTCTCCCGCCTAGACAGCGCAGAACCTGACCACCAGATACTGCAGATGGAAGTGTCGCTGTATCTACACAAGTTCGCGGACCAAAACATTCCGCGAAAACAGCAAGCAATAGTCAAGGCCTTTGCCAAAGCCCTCGAGGTAATTCCCCGCCAACTATGCGACAACGCCGGCTTTGACGCTACCAATATCCTGACTCAGCTGCGTGTGGAGCACCGCAAGGGCAACATTTGGGCTGGGGTAGACTTCGATAACGAGGGTGTGAGAGACAATCTGAAGGCTTTCGTATGGGAGCCCAGTCTTGTCAAAGTCAATGCAGTGCAAGCGGCAGTGGAGGCGAGTTGTCTGATCTTGAGCGTGGATGAAACGATAAGTATGGAGTTGCTTTTCCATAGTTGATGATAAGTTGTGGCTAATAGGGGGTTTCAGAAAACGAGCAGTCACAGGATCCGCAAGCTCCGCAGCGTGGATTACCGCCCGGTGCGGCGCAGCGAGCGCTGAGAGGGAGAGGGAGAGGGATGCCAAGAAGATGATGGAGGTTTAGCTTGTTTATATGAACATCGCTCCCTCCGGCCAAATCGGATAGATGTTTGACAATACCCGGCAAGAGCATATCATATACACATCAAGCCATTCAATTACTTGCTTTCGTATGTTACATTCCAACCTCGAGAATGACCTGTAAGACATAAACCATGCAAAGCAGGAACGCCAAGACACAATGAGCTGCTTGGAGATCAAAGGATATCTGAAGCTCTAACACTAACCATGCCCCATATCTACGAAAATACATATCTTTGGAACACCTCACTCAAACTCCCCTTTCACTGTGAATACAACCAACTGGTCATTTTTGGACGTTCCCTCCATCTTCGCCCACGTCTGTACTGCTTGGCGTCAAACCGTCGCCATCACCGCTCTCTTCCCCACCCATGTCATCCCACACTTCATCCTGTCCCTCAACGATTCCATTTTCCTGCCTGCTTGAACCTCCTGCACTCAGTTCCACGTCCCCTTCCTGCGGAAGGACGCCGTACCCCTTCTTCGCCCTCCGCCGATCCAACATGCGCTTATGATACAAAGTACACAATCCCAATGCGGATAGTGAACCCACAAGATTGGCGGCTATATCCAGTGGATCGAATTTGCGATCAATCAGGAGGAGTCCTTGGAGGACCTCAGAGCCTAGCCCCAGACAGAAGGTTATGGACACGAGGGTTATGTTGAAGGTACGGCGGCGAGTAGTGTCAAGGATCCAATAGAAGGTGAGAGTGAGGACGAAGAATATAAGAAAGTGAAGGACTTTGTCACTGACTTGAGGGACCTGGAGTGGTCTCAAGCCAATATAGGCGGAGAGGAGGAGGAGGAGAGCGAAGCCGGCTGGATGTTGAAGAAGTCAGGAAGTGGGGGAGGGGTTGCGGAGGAGAGTGGAGAGGCAGGCAACTCACCAGCAAAGGTATATCGGATGCGCATACTGTATAGCTGCGCTAAGCACTGGTCATAGTAGATACGGGGTCATCGTTCACAGTCGGTAAGGTAGAGGGAAGTACTTCGTACGGTAAATCGCATGCTTGAGACGACGAGCTTGCCCTGGTGGCCTCCAGCTGTGAAAGTAGGATGACTAAAGCCAGCCCTATGGCTTGGCGCAACTCAGTCCCGTCTTTGAACCTCACTTCATGTTCATGGGACAAGATCGCAGTAATCGAGACAAACTTTGCCATCATTTTGCTCCACCACCCCATCGGTTTGGATCCAAAAAACTGCTGGTACTAACCAAGCAACATGTTAGCTATCGCTCAATGTCACTTTCACTAACACGCGACACATCAGAGAGCTTCACAGCGGAGTGCTTCCACGCTGGAGCACATCCCTGCTCTCGGCACGCCAAGAGGGGCATGAGCCATGTCGTCGCTGAAGAATAATATCAATTCCACCCACGCAGTACTGGGGACCCAACTTCGTGATGCGCTACACGTCAACGGCTATTACGCAACTCCTCCGAGGTCTCGAACACCCAATGGCCTTCATACGCCCGCGAAACAGTCCCACTTTGGCAGTGCAATTGAAGAGCTTGGCGCAGAGGAAGATCCGAAGTTATCGGTCTTCAAAGAGTTATATGCGCGAAGTGAGGCGAGGCTAGAGTCGCTCTTCGAAGAGGAAGTTGATGAGACTGCGGGGGGCGCAATACCTGAAGACAATCAACTGGGGGACCACGATGGTGCCGTCGAAGAGGGTACACAGAACAAGGTCACTGCAGCACCCAAGAAACCTGCCAGAGCCATTGATGAGGACGACTATGACGAGTCGGATGGTGAAGATGAAGCGCCTGTCATGGTGTCGCCGACCAAGTCAAAAATTGCCCCCACGGTTACCGTCATTCCAGGCATTCAATCAGTGCCAATGCAACGCCATATATCTTCAAATTCGGCGATGGTAATCATTAAGCGTTCATCATCATCAGGACCAGTGAAATCGTCAGAGGATGTGCGGAAGAAGCTTGAAGAGGACAAAAAGGCAACGGAAGATGCCGCAAAGCGTAGCTTTCATACGTTATTCTACACGCTTGAGAATGACAGAGATGCTATGCTGGACCAGAAGAAGCTAGAGGAGTCTGAGCGCCAGGTTGATGTGGAAATGGGTGGGACTGGTAGCGGTGGACATAGTGTGAATGGACCGTCTTCGGGAACTGCACAGCAAGGGACCTTAAGCCAAACGAATCTTGGGGCGTCAAGCTTGACCTTTAAGCATCTAATTGCTCGCATTGACGCCAAGAGAGATCAAGTCCGTGCTTCTGATGCTGAGCTTAGGAGTCTGATGAGTGAGGTAAGGAAGAATAGGAGCAAGTGGGCAAGCGAAGAGAAAGTCGGGCAAGAAGAACTGTACGAGGCTGCTGAGAGAGTTTTGACAGAACTGAAAGCTTATACCGAGCATTCGACGGCCTTTATCACAAGGGTCAACAAACGGGAAGCCCCTGACTATTACAACGGTAGGATTCGCACAGTACATATTGAGGATGCAGCAGCTGACATTAGATTCCAGTGATCAAACACCCGATGGATCTTGGTACCATGACTAAGAAACTCAAGGCCGTTCAGTACAAGTCCAAGCAAGAATTTGTAGATGATCTCAGTCTGATCTGGGCCAATTGCTTGAGATATAACGCTAACCCCGAGCACTTCCTTCGTCGTCATGCATTGTTCATGCGTAAGAAGGCCGAAGAGCTTGTGCCTATGATCCCGGCCATTATTATAAAAGACCGCGCAGACGTCGAAGCAGAAGAGCGTCGGCTCTTGAACGGCGATGCTGATATAGATGGTGGCGAAGAGAGTGATGATGAGCCAATTATATCTTCAAGAGGACGGAAGGCACCGGGTAAAAAGTCAAAGAAAGGCTCTGCCGCTAGAAAAGCGCCGGCTGGCGCTCACGAGAGTTCTCCTGCTGCAGATGTAAAACCGTCAATACATGCCTTGAGTTCGAACGGTCTCGGGTCTAATCTCAAAAACGAAAATTTATTGAGAGCAGACTCTGAGAGCGTATTGGACGGAAGTACCAAGGATTTGTCCACTCCACCGCCTGGAGCTATAACTCCTATAGGTGTCAATGGTGTCTCAGGTCATGGAGTGCCACAATCAGGAATCCTTGACATGGATGGGACAGAGCCTTCGATCAATGGGGTCGGCTCTGTAACGGGCATAAACGAGGAAGCTGAACGGGAAGACATTGGGTATAAGACATGGAAGCAGGTCACGAAGAAAGATCGTGCGCTTGTTACAGCCGAACGCCACCGCCTATTCAAGGGAGACCATCTCAACCCCGACGAACCCGCATTGTTGCGTAACAAGATGGGTATGCGGCGATGGCTCCGAAAGCAGAAGCAAGCGGTTGCGGAGGGTGCGCTAGGAAAGCCAGCTGCAGAGGCGGAATCTTTGGAAATTCAGGAACCAGAGTCAAGTGGTGAGACGCTAGCAGAAGGCATGGAAGGAGAGGAAGAAAGAGTGCTACCAGATTACTATGACACTTTAGCCGCCATGCCGGATCTTTCAAGTCGGCTAAGGTGGATTGAAGACGCAACAGGAGAGGTGCAGGATCCTTCGGGCGAATTCCTACGCATCCTATCACAAGGGCTATTCACCTCTCCGGAAAGTAGCTTGACAAAGAAGATAGAGGATAATATGCGGCAGATGCAGCAAACCAGGAAGATTTGTTCAAAAATAGCCGTTGTGAAGCAAATGCAGATACAGGCACAGGTAAGCACTCTAGACGCCACAGGATACAATTACTAATGCGAGCAGATGTACCATGGCCAATTTCAGAAGCATGAGCCTGTGCCTTTCGTCGAGCAAGACATTGAACCCCACGTCATGTCAGACGAGGGTCCGGTGGTTTCACCCTGGGTCACGCGCGCCGCTCTGCAACGCTCTGTTGGCAAAATCTTCTTCCATGCCGGATTTGAAGAATGTCAACCAGCCGCACTAGATGCAATCACTGATTTGGCTGGAGACTATTTCACCAAGATCGCTCGGACATTCAACGAGTATATGCAGACACCAAAAATAGCGGTGCCCACGCCCATGGGCGTGGCATTAGGAGTCACAGAAGTCACTTGGAAAGACCGGTTCACGGCTGAAGAGATTGCCCTGCACACTCTCAACGAAAATGGCTGTGATATCGAGGCGCTCGAGATGTATGTGAAGGACGACGTCGAGCGTAGTAGCACAAAATTGGCCGTTATGCATGACAGAATGAAAGCTCATCTTGCAGACCTACTTCGGCCCGCTCTTAACGACGCTGGTCCCGATGGCTCTAACGCGTTCAACGACGGCAGCGAACAGTTTGTCGGTGGTGACTTTGCCGAGGAACTTGGCGAAGACTTCTTTGGCTTCAAGGAACTTGGGCTTGACCAAGAATTGGGCCTGGCATCCCTGGCTGTGCCGCTGCATCTGTTGCAGAATCGTGTGCATAGGCACAGCCAGGCGCAAAATCCAAGGTAATGTTCCTTTCCAATTTCACCTCCGCTGGCTCCTTCTAGCACCTCCCCGGAGATTCCTGGCTCCCATTTACCCTTTGTGTTCCCATTCTCGATAATTGACGTGCAAAAACCTCTAGCTCCTCATCTTCCGCCCTCCCATCCGCACTACCCCAGCCTTCCGCCCTCACTCCCGTAACGATCGACAACGTAAAGTCTCAAATCGGTCTTGTACAACAGTACTTCCTCGACAAACTACGCGCCAACAACGAGCAGGCATTAGTCGAAGACGACGACTTGCCCCAGAAGCAACGATTTCCGAAACCGAGATTACCACCTACAGGCAAGATCAGTAGTCCGAGGAAACGGCCGCTCAGGGAACAGGGACCCGGTAAGGGGCATCCGAGGAAGAAGATCAAGTTGGACGATGGCAAGGGTGACAAAGGGGTAGTGCCGTTTCCGAAGCTGAAAGCGGTGGGTATGGAGAGGAGTGAGAGTGGGGACAGCAGGAAAGAGGCCGCGAAGGAGAAAGAGAAGGACACGGGCGGGATGATGAGTCCAGAAAGTCTGGAAGCTACCTAGGAAACTCAGAGAGGGTACGTATACGCTTTCGATCGTGCTTAGTCAATAGGGGCATTTCTGGGGGGTTTCTCCGTGGTGACGGGTTTGGGATGATCATATGCATGGATGAAATAGACAGGGTCAAGGCCCTTGGCGTATAACTTTTTCGTTTCTTGTGTAATATATGCTTGTTTATCAATTCGGGACGTCTATGGTATGGGACGAGGGGTAGGCTAGGTAGGGGCTTGATACGGGATTCCATTGGGGCGAAGGAGGGGGGGGGCAATTGCATACTATGGCGCTGGCGGGTTCTTGAGCGTGGCGACTCGCCCTATCAGGCAGTTCTAACGGGTCGCTGGGATTTCCGAATCTTTCGCCATCTCCGCAGTTTTTATTCTCGTCGAGTTTCCCTCCCCAAATGCGAAGCCATAATCATTTGCACCAAGGCATTCAGACCTGATGCAATCCATCGATCTTAGGTTCCAACTCCCGCTTCCATCGGCCCTCCCCTCCCTTCCACCTTCCTTCCTGCCATGACCTCTTCCATTCATTTCCACTCATTGCCATTCCCCCTCGCTATCATCAACCACTGATAAACATGCCACATCTCAATCCCATCGTCTCACTCCTCCAAACCCTCGCGGTTTTGATTGCTCGCCGCCTGAACTCCCTCGTACTTGCTGTGGTGCTCTGGCTGAGCGATAGGAAAGCCGAGCCGTGCCGTCTCTTCCCGATCTGGAATGGGGGTTCTCGTATGGCGGAGTCTTTTCACCAACCTCGCAAGGATAACGAAATAATTACGCGGTCGCCTTGTCCTTGCAAGTGGGGCCTTAGACAGGCACCCTTTGGTATCGAAGTCCTCGGGCTAATATAGATGAGCGTCTTTTCGTCTACAGGCTGCTTTCTCACTTGTCTTTTCTGCCCCATCATATTCGACGGATACACGTTCTTTACAGTAGATGAAAATGTTCGTTCTTTGACGCCCTTCGTGGTATGTATGGTTCAGGTTGTGTTTTCTGTTTGTAAATCGAATAGGAGCCAGGGAAATAGAGCTTGGCGTGGGTGGCTGTTTTCGTTGCAGTGTGGGGGTTTGGTTGTGCGTTTCGGCTGCGTTTGGGAATCGTATGAGTAAAGTGGTATTGGGGTGATATTTTCTTTCTCTTTTGTACCGTGGTTGTTGACAATAACTGAATACTCCCGCTCTTTTGCGTTGTTGATCTCTCAAGCGTCACCTTTTCATGAATCTGCCAATGCTCTACGATTCTCTGGGAATTCATCGACAGGTCTGTCTCGGTGATCATGAATTGGAGTAAAAGGCCTTTTGTTTTTCTAATCAATTTCCTCGAACATATGCTTTCGGCTTCATTGGACAAAAATCTTCTCGTGTTTGCGAGCGGGCCTCAGATATGTTCTTGAAAATATTGGCTTTCGATCCCAGTTAATGAGCCAGTTGTTCCCATGGCTTCTTAGTGTTCTTGTTTATGTCTATGCTCTTTTTTGGTTTCTTTTGGTTTCTTTCTCTTAGATCTTCTCTCTTATTAAGTAGAGTAAGGAAAAGGTCTTCGTGTGACCTTAGATTCAAAGAAATTCATCAGGACCATTCTGGAAACTTGAAAAAATGGGGCCCCCTCCCCTCTCCCTCCCCCATTCCCCCCATTCCCTCCTTCTCTTCTCTTTTCTTTACCCGGTTCAAACAAATATACTAGCAGGGAAGACCCTTGGATCGAAGAAATCCCTTCGACTTTTTTGCCGCTGCTTTATTTGCTGCAAGACGATTTCCGCAGATGCCCTGCCGACAGGTACTGTCCCTTGGGCCTACTGTAGATGATCGCTGTCGCAATAGGCGTCTTTGATTATATTGCGAGCTATAATCAAGGCGTCTGCTTCTAGTTGACAGCACGATGCGCAACGATGAGTTGCATGTCTTGTATGCGGCCATCCTCGCTAAATTGGATCCGTGGGACACTTGGCATCTCGCGGCTGCTGATGTGTCGCCTAGCTGCCGTTGTGCTTTCTCTCGATCTGGGATATATTCGTCTTGTCCTTGGTGTCCGGTCAGCTCGTTCATTACCGGTAGTTCTTCAGCTACTCGTTTATGACATCTTCTTTCGATCGCTAACTTTCAGCGTTTAATTTTTGATTGTCGACATAATGACTCTTTCCCACTTTCAAGCCTTATCCTTTGCTCATCAGACTTTTGAGTCATTTCTTACTCGCTCGAGACGAACTTTTTTCTGGCTCAGAGAGGCACGCTGATCTCAGTTCACCGACGGCGATGCTTGTCGATGTCGCAGGCCATGAGACTCATGGTCTTTCGATCGTGACACATCTTTCTTGCTCATTTCTTAATACTTTGAAATGTAGTTGTCTAACAAATATCAGTTCAGGTATAAAGAAACAGCGTAGCTTTATAATCATGACGTAAAAGAATACACGTTTTCAAGCATGATGTATTGAGAAGAACGAGCGAACGATCGTTCAGATAGTAAATCGTCAAAGAGTTAACTAAATTGAATAAGAAAAAGAAAAAGAAATAATTAAACTGCTGCCTCTCTCTGAATCCTGGCTGTACGAAAACGATGCTAAAGAAGATTGTGAAGTCATGATGATAGATAAAAAAAAACAATCAAGAATCAAGCGTTTCTCTGCGTCGGCTGATGTTGAAATCATCACATCATCTGATCTCTCGTCAACAATGTTATTATGATGCTCATCTGTTCAGCATTGCGAAGATCGTTCATCATGTCGACGCGAGATCTCAGATTGTCAAATTCGATCGACAGACGTCTAAAGACGTCGAGATGTCTTGAATCAGACTTCAAAACTTGAAAGTACTCACGAGTTCACGACTTCTTGAGTTCATCTTAAAGATGATGTTGTTGCTCAGATGATTTATTCGATTGTCGATGTCGATCATCTTCATATGAGAAAAAGCATTCGTCTCTGTGATGCGCGACTCATCATTGAACGACTCTACTTAGAATACACGAATTAGAATATTCGAGAACAACGTAGATGAAAACATTTGAATTTATATCTGATGAACTTGAAATTCTTGTCTTTCTCTTCTTTTAACTCTTGTCTTCTAATTGATTCTTGAGTTTGAGAGACGTGATTCGATTGTCTTCATTCAAAGTCAAAGCTTGTCGTTCTGTTGTTGAAGCTGTGACAAAATAGCGACGACGACAACGTGATTCAGTTACGACAATCTTGCAACATCATTCTCGAAGAAGAAGAGTGAGCACTTGAACGCGTTTGAGCGGAAGGGTCTTGATGAACCTGAAACGCAGTTCGCATCATGCTCTTCACTCTCACATTCCGATCTGCTTTCGTTTCTTTCTCAATCTTCTTCTCGTTGATGTCAGACTGTCAGTACAGCTCAAATCTCGCTTTCAAAACTGAGAGACTCTGAAGAATAGATTCTCATTCATTTGAGTACATGCTTGCTGTTCTTGAAGATCTTTAAAACTATATCATGTCGGAAGTTAGCATGTTCTACTACATGATTGCTTTGCACTCGCACTTACGACTGAGTGATATCAATGAAATTGATAGCTGAAGGCAGATCGGTATGCTCTCGATCATATTCAATCACTTCTCTCATTTTCAAGTCATCGACTCATCATTGACTGGCAAAGAATCTATTGCAGAAGAGAATGACACGTTGAGACTGACAGTCTTGACGACTGTCTGTGACGTGTGACGGCAGCAGCAGCCTTTCAAGCATTGCTCTGATGTTTCTTATTTACATAGCTGTTAGAAGATATAGAAGGTATGTTGCAGAAGGTAAAAGCACGCTGTTAACGATGAAGAACGAAGAAACATGAAGCCGAATAGAAAAACCGACAATTCATTGAAAATTGAATGCTTAACTGTAATGGGTTTAGCTTCCCCGACTTCGGTAAAAGAGTCAACCGTTTTACAAAGAATTAAAAGCAACTGCGTTGCTTATAATCTTCTTAGTTCCTATAAAGGTGCCTATCTTTCAGTTGTTACTCAGAGGATTATGTGGTTTCCGCGATATTCATGATTTCTTCTGAAAAAAAGTGTTCTCTGCGACGTTTATTCTGCTGGTTGTGACGGACATGAAACAACCTCGAGTTAGACTGACGACTATCTAATGGTGTCAAGATCTTCTCAGAATTATTTGTGGCGATATAATCTGAAGTATCTTCTGTCTTGTCTCTGAACACAAGCTTTCAGATGAATATTCTAGTCTGTCATTTAAGGTTTGAAATTAAAGGATTCGAGGAATTGAAACATATTCCGAAGTGCTTGCGACTACCATAGATTTCTGCCATGAGGAAGTTCAGGAGTGAGCAAGCCATTGCTGCCAGGATATAAAAGGCCGTCTTTTGATGAGAAGAGCCTATTGTTTATAACGTAATGAAAATGAATTATCTGGATTGGAAATGGCCTCATCGTTTGGTAGTATCACCCTGCAAAGACTTTACTGTAGTAGTTGTGATGATGCTCAATGACGGTAGAACGGTAGGCAGAGCTCTTGCTGAGAAACCCGTTCAGCTGACCGATAAATATCCGAGGTTCATCTCGAAGTCTGCCACAATGTGCTGACTGGGAAAAGACCTTCCAGACACCCGGAATGTTGGTGAAAACATGTAGCTTGCAGTAGAGACTGTCGTACTGGCCGACAAAGAAGCTCCACGACTTAGTTGTAGAACTTGTTCTCAGATTGCAATGGCAAAAGTCAAGCCTGAAAAGGGTTAGTACATCTGCTTCCACCAGTTGAGATATGACTACAGTCAATCAATACCGTGCAATACTAAGTACATCATTGTTGCCAGTTACGCCGCCTAGGGTATTGCTGCGGGCTGGTAGCTCAAACCGGTCTAATTCATGTACCCATGTCGGGTTGGAGTAGCTGTGGCGATAGACCTCCCACAGTCAAGGTGGTAGAAATCTGGTAAATCGTTCTAGTCACATCCTCGTATTCAATATATGCTGTCCTCAACGGGAAGTGTGGTGCTCGTTGTCGTTATGCTCTTCAGTCTGGCCAGAGTGGGCGGCTCGCGAAATGGTGTAGCTTGATAGATTTCGGTTCATCCTATCGTTCCTGATATCGTTGAACTCAATTATCTTTGTGTATTGTTCGATGTTTTCTCAGCCTTCTAGTCGGGAAGTTGTTCGTCTCGTCTTACACATTTCTCATAATCCGCAGTAGTTAACGTTTCCTCGCTAATTGTCCTCACATCAGCAACGGTAATGCCCCTGGTTCTCTTCCTGCTCCTCCAGTGGTACTGAATTCTCGAGCATTTCCACGAGTTGATGGAAATTACTCTGGTCGAACATCTCCTTAAGCGTAGGCATTACTCTCCGTCGTCATCTGCTGACTTTGTTTATACTAACATCAGCGGAGTGCCGTTTAAGATAATTAGCTGTCAATACTAAGATGGACTGTAACAGGAAGCAGACACAGCGCTCCGACGATGTTTGGAATGTATGCAAAACGGAAGAGGTCAAACCACAACCGCATGTTTACTAGCCTATGGCTTTGTAGGTTTAGAGCTCTTCCAAGATCTGTGCTTGCTGCTGGCGTGTTGCGAAAGAGAGCGGATTGAGACTGTCTTTTGTAATGATTAATGCGTTTTTTTCACCTGGTGTTGTACTTGAGAAAGGGACATAACCAACGAACGGCATTATAGACGGCGGACGACAATGTTGACGTATCGAAAGTGTCCAGAGTCGGTGTCTCATGATCCTGTTTGTGACAAAATCTCTCAATGGTATCAACTTAATTGGTTCTAGATCGATGCTTGCGAAGTGAATATCCGTAGTGTGGCCGGCCTAATCTGTGGGTGATACTAAGCGACGATCTGTTTGTGCCCATTTGAGATGACCGTTTGTAGTAGCATTTGAGCGATTCAAGGTCATGAAGAAGCCACCTTGTTTTTAAATTTTCGAGGTGCGACGAAACAAACATCTTTAAGATGCCTCATCATCATCATCATCACTCCTAAATATTTTTTACAAACTCTTCGTCTTCTTCGCTGCTCTCTAGCAAGCCTTGGGAGGGGTTTAGGTCTTCTATGGACTATTTCGCATCGCAGACACCCTTTTCTGTCTTAAGACTTGTCATATACTTTGCAATATTTAGCTGTTGTATCTGTCCGAGGAATGTTGCTCAATCCTCGCTGCGAGGCACTTAACGCTTGGGCCACTTATCATCATGGCTATTAGTATCCATAACGATTCACAGTACGTAGGTCAACGAAATCTCAGATAGATGATGTGAGTAAAAGAGAACTAAGTGAAGGATGGAAAGTCGAGGTAAATGGTGTGAGGAAGAGAGGATGAATTAGAGATTTCTAGATCAGACGGATCAATATGCGTCATGTGAGGAAAGACGGCGAAGACAGCAGAAGTTTTGTCCAAGATACGTATAAAGATAAGAAACCTCACAACTCCCGTCCTTGACATTGATTTAGATGCCAGAGGTTCGCTTCGATTCTTGCTCTTCTGCCGTTCTAACTCCACTGACGCGAACATAGTAACACTACCCGGCACGAACGCAGCGTCCGACTCCTATCATCGAATTAAAGTAGCGGCGTTTAGTATGTGGACTTTATGGCATTGATGTTGGAAGTTGTTGATAAAGGATTCCTTATCTGGATTAAAGTCATCGTCGGCCGCCCCCGTTGGGCTGGCGTATCAGGGCGCCGCAGAGTGAATGTTGTAAGGCCTTGGCAGTGGCCCATCGCGTTCCTCTCCTCGCCATCGGCATCCTTGTTCTTTTTCTTATTTTTGCTCTGAGCCCGCTGCGCGTTCATATATTTCTCAGTGTGCTCGACGATCAGGTCAGTGTCCCTGAGCGATAGATTAAGTACGGCTCAATCCTTTTCGCGCCCATCGAGTTTTGACAGACTCGACGGCCGGGCGATGACAATAGTCATCAGGAACCCCTGGATCAATCGTATCTTTGTCTCTGGTTTCCAAAAAAGGAATGCTTACAAGAACTATAGACATAAATGGAAGGCGTGGATGAGCTGTCGGCGCTCTTTGTAAGTGAGGGCTTGGTTCAACGCGTGTCTTAGTTTCTTAAGCCGAAGCATTCTGACTTTTCAGCACCTGCCCCGCTAAGAGATGCCGTAATGAGATCGTTGCTGGATGTGTCAAAGACGTAGAACGAGAACAGCAACAACTGCTTATCGCAAGCGGGATTCGACAGCACCTTCATCGAACATGGCGAGCAAAACGTCCGTTTCGTGAATGAAAACACGGTTGCAATCTAGATAGCTTCTGAGTTCTTTCGGATATGCCGTGATATTTTGTATAATACTGTGACCGATATTTACTATAGGGAGAAATCGCAAAATTCTTTGAGAAATATTATGTTAGTTGCAACAGTGCTGGATACTACTGCACATTTTACTTTGGATAAAGTCGGACAGGTTCCTCTACCGATCTTCTCTTTTTGCCAGTAGGCGTTTGACTAAAGCCGCAGTGGGACCCATAACTTGTTGTGGCGATTCGGCGATGGACGCTTTGTAGACCTTTTCTAGGTCAACTTCCCACTTTCTCAATCCGCATTGAGATGTTTCTGAGCGGCGTACCCCATGAGGCGATCGCCAGTCCACAACGCCTTGATTGCTTCCTGAATCAAGCATGATATGCAATGCTCTGGTCCGCACTTTTGGACGTCGTGGCGGTTGATCAAAAATTGATTATGTATCACGGTGTTGTGTGCCACTGCCTGCAAGACAGCGGACGTGTAACATGTTTGGCCAAGATTGCACAGCCCCTTGAGTCTGAAGAGCAGGAGACCGGCTCTGGGTACATTTCCTAATCGCACGGGTTTTGGCATCGCGCTCATTTTCCTGGTGGACTTCTTTGTTTTAAGCTATGCCCGATATATACGAAGAGTTGAGAAGGGTTTCCGTCGAAATGAAGTGTCGAATTCATTACTTGAATAAGCTTTGAGGTTTGATAAGTGTGCTATAGCTCTTGTGACGAGAAGATAACAATATCCCATCCATCGGTAGGCAGCTATGATGTAGTGAGAGACGAGTCCTTCGGACCGATGACTGGAGGTCGGTGTATCTAATGACAAATCAGATTGGCAAATTCGAAGTAGCGGATCCATCGGGAGGCTCAATCAAATACCAAATGATTGGCCCATAGTTGTTCTCGATTTCACTCACTCACCACGACCCATACGGACTTGGGGTGCATCACGCAGTGAGAAAGGGTCGGACTTGTTGCGGACCCACTACACAGCAACAACGGCAAGGAGCTTTTGGCCCAAGCCTATCCGGTCATCAAGGGTTCTACCTCGAAGTGCGGATTTGTAGAGCATGTGGGCTTGCGCCCATGCCTTAGAGCTGCCAAGGATGCGACCGAGCCCGCATTCATTGATCTTTTCGAAAACCCCAGCATTTGTGCTCAAGAGCAAAAATTTCCTTAATATGGAATAGGTTTGAGTTATTTCAGTATATTATACATAGACAGATACATAAACTTATTAATTTGATCAGATAGATGATTTGTTAACGGACAGCTTAGAAGATTGACTCGTGAAAGGGTTTTCAATGATCTTTAGATAGAATAAAAGGCGGAGTGTTCGGGAATGGTGAACGGCTTTTATAGCCCTCGGTGAACAGTAATGCACGTAAAGAATCATTCTTCCTGCATTCACGACAGATGAAGAACAAGCGTCGTGAAGTAAGGCCGAGAACATAACACGAGAGATGACAATGTGATATGAGACATGACGGAGCGAGGTGAGAGATGATCAGGTCAAAAGAGAAGTAAGGTAGTCAGCTTAGTCTAACTTTAAAGATGCTCGGCCACCAACAACGATGGCTTGTTGTGTTGTAAAAGGAATTCCAGCTGCCTCATTTGGTGTAAGGACAGTCGAGAACCTTTGCCATGCACATACTTGTTCTCAGCGATACGTTGAATCGAGGAAGTAGAAGACTTGCTAGTACGCACTGTATACATGGTCTAAAGGCTGAATCGGGTGTTGACCTCATACCCTCAAAGGCTTGCGTGACATGCAAAAAAAAGCACTTAGAGTTCCTGCCATCAAGAGAAGCATATCATTACCCATAAGGACATTTAGCTGACATTGTAGGTATATGCCATACTCCGAAGCTTGGAGGGAATCTTGGGTGCGATTGGCAGGCATACAGAGAGTGTTAGATGGTCTCTATAAGCATTGTTCTAGAGCTGATATATACCCACGCGCGGCGGGTTAGACCTCGCTTGTAGTTGAAACGAGAGTTGTTCATGCTCTATAAGTTACTTTCGGAACGGCTGGCAGGACTAGGGAGTATGGCTGGTACTGCAGCTCTCAGTCACAATCTCGGTGAAAGGGCCTGATATTGTAGGATATGAGTTTAGTCGGGAATTTTCGGCTCATCGGTAGACTCCTCTATCAAAATAATTTCCATAATAGTCAAGCGTCCCGCGTCGGCGATCATCTCTGCCGGTCCACCTTACCACCTTGACCTCGCCAGGCCAGTACCCGTCTACATGCTTTATACCGTGTTCGATTGCATTCTCATAAGCAAGCTTTCTTTCTCTTCTGAACTTAGCAAGCTCTCGAACCACATCCGCACCAGCTTCTGGGACGATTGTTTTTTGCCGCAAAATTGGCAATTCTGTGGGTGGCGGATTGTCGGTAGATAACACCATCTTCTCAGATGAGATGGCAAGTTGGACAGTGGAATCTATAGCGTAGACACCACACTCGTCGTCGTCACCAAAGAACGAAAAGTCCTGGTTAGACTCATGTGCATGCCAGAAAGCCTCGCTATCTGCGTCTTCGGTGGAGGACTTTGTTCTATTAACCAGCTTTGATGGTGGTGGCGTGAGGGGCGAAGTATGGAAGTCAAGGCTTGAAGTAGTGCTTGGTGAAGATGGCGGGGCCATCTCAAGGACGACGCGCTGGAGAGCAAAGATTTCTTGCGCGCCTCGATGTTTTTGTCTTGGTCGTGGCTGCTTGGGATTTTGAGGAGAACCTGGGGCAAAATCTATCTGAAGGCTCGCAAGCTCTGCCTCTGAAGCACAGTCACGAATGAACTCGATCAAGGTATTGATGAGGTGGTGATCATTATCGTAACAAGGAACGTCGGTCAAAACGAGAGTACGTAGGTTGGGAAGCATTCCTGGTGAAAGACCATGCGATTTGTCTTTGTATCGTGCTCGGAGCTCTTGTCGCTGCCTCTGGATTAGCGCAACGCCCATCTCGGCGCTCCCGGCGGCTCCCTCGGATCCGTCTGCGTCTCCTTTCCGATCATGCAAACGGTCACATTTGTTGATCCCGTTGATATCCTGTGCAATGGGTCCTAAGCCGGTGGCTGTGAGTATAGGTGACCCCTCTTCCTTGGCTTCTCCCTCATCGACAGTTTCAGGTGCGAATGCACCACCGCGTCGAACACCCGAGGGCCTTCGCGATAATGATAGCGATGGCTTCTCGCCCTGTGCAGAAGACAGATGGACATGTATCGAGTCACCAGGCAGCTCGTAGCGCGGCGCAGCCTCGTCGTTTGGTAACTCACAGAAAGGGATAGCGGCATCCATCTCATATACTGCTGCATCCATCTCATGAAACGATTCTTCCGCATTCAGTTCACAGACTGCTGGAGATGAATGTTCGCCTTTGAACGGCGCAGCTCGAGTGACTACGGCATGATTAAGCCGCAGAAAAGTAATGTTGCTAGAACCATATCTTCCCAGTACAGAGGTGAGCTTCTCTATCCCTGGTAACATTACAAGATGATCTTTGAAAGTTGGGGGGCATGTGGATGAGTGCGAGCGAGGTCTTAGTATGACCCTTCCGTTATCAATCGCACCGGCATCTAAGACGTGTAAACTTTCCGACTTTACCAGGCTCGATAGACCCTCTACCGTCAGATGATTATCCGATATGTAAAGGTGGGTAATACCGGAATGGTGTAAGTCTTCGAAAGGTAGCCTGCTGACGAGCCCCTTGGTTAGCCGTCGAACAAAATGCTCGTCAAAGTTTTCGTCACGGAACTCGTCGAGTATAGCAGGGTCTGGTTGGACCATACCAGCAGGCCAATCTTCAACTAGAGTGGTTGACAGAGCAGCTAGTCTGGTGGGTGCTTGCCCATTCGCGCCGGCAATAGCTTGAAAGCAGAGGTTTAGAAGAGTCCTAACGCTTCGATCTGTCAGATGATTGCCTCGCACGTCGAGGCTCCGGATCCGGATATCTATAGCATCTGCAAGGATCTCAACGTCTTCATCCCTAAGATTCACGTTGCGCAACTTCAGTACCTGTATATTAGGCATGCCTTTCAACTTGGACAAAACATTTTGATCTCTTGCGGCTAGGGTGTTGGAAAGATCCACGAATACCAGACTCGGGAAGTGACTGAGAGCTTCAGCCAAACTTGTAGACGTAGTATTCATGCAATGGGTCGCAATCAAAAGCCTGAGTGCAAAGCTTGGAATTATGTCTGCGATCGATGGCCGGCGACCGCTACTATGGTGCCGTAGGGCAACTAGAGAGTGATGGTCGAAGAATGGTAACTCCGATACAACGAGCGATTGTAAGTTTGGCAGATTTTCCAAAACATCCCGAAGCCATTCAGGGTGGGGTCCATCGTAGATTTCCGACTGGGCAGGAGGTAAGTGTAGAGTATGTGTAAGGCCTCGAACACTGAGACGAGCCCATTTGAGGGTTCTTTTGAACCTGGTGAGGGCCACTATCGAATTAGTGACGAGACGATCAGACCTTGACTGCGATATGTTTCTTACCGTAGACTGCATCGTTCTCTGTCCCAAAATGGGACGCTGGATTTCCCCAGAGGTAGGGCGCAAACGTCTCATGCCATTTTCTCGAAACTCGGCAGGCCGCGCATAGGTCAGACGATGGTATGTATAGAGCTACTGTCTTCCAGTAGTCTCTGGATACGGCACTCTCGTAAGACGGTGGCACATTCTCCATGACCGCTCAAGCCCGTGAGGTCGGATGTCCTATGAGGCTGCCAGTGACGCAGCAAAACAATTTGGGAAGACATGGAATTTTGTGAGGGTAATGACAATGCGACTGTATCGATAGCCCTCAGGGCCTTGGGAAACATTCGGGGGCGAATTCGGGCATAACCTCCGAGAATCAGCCCTAAAGTATCATAAGTCTCCAGCCTTTGGCGTCAAGCGACTTCTACCACGAAGTGACACTATTTTCGAACTATGTAAAAAGTTTCGGCATTTAGGGCAAATGATGTCTCACATGCCGGCTAAAGGAGCTGAAGACAGTTTCAGGTCTACTACAGTACTGGCGGTATACGCGCTTCCTGCAAGGCTCACAGGCATATTGTGTTCTTCGGTGATTGCTTCTTATTTAAATCAAGCGTATGTGGAAGCTTTATTAGATTTGTAGGTATATACGGAGTACATTATTGGACACATTCTCTTGGTGTTATCTCTGATGTAGATAGCTTCCGAGGAAGAGTCTAGCCATCCACTTCTTGGCGTTTGTCCCTTGTGCATCGACCATATCATCCAACTTTTAGATTATGTGATTCCTTTCAATGTCCATTATATACGGGATTCCTAGTAGTATAAGCCCTTCTGCCACCACAAGCATCTCGCATTAGCTGTGTCATCCTTTTTCTCGGTTATGCTCGTAGCGTCGAGGTTTAGTATCTCGCTGTTGTTGCCGTAAAGGGGAAACACCGGGATTCCGGAACCAGAAGGCACGCCGGTCTCCGCAAAAGAGGTTATATAGGCCTGGAGTGCCTTTGCCGTTGCATCGCTCTTCACTGCCGTGTTAGGTCCGTTGAAAAACGTGTAGGGAATGTCCTGGCCGTGGAGCGCCGGAGGTACACTGAACTCATAGGCATAGGTTCGGTTACCAAACGCTCTGTCAAGGTAGTTACTGGTACAGGTAAAGCTAGAGTCAGCGATTGTAAGGACCTCACGGCCAATCTCGTCCTTGTACCCAAATTTCCCCGAAAAATCTGGGGGGTAGAGGACGTTCTCGATGTAACTCGCAGCACTGGGGCTGATGTCAGGATAACTCGTTGTCACGAGCTGGCCATAAGCTGTATCGTTGGTAATTTCTGGACTTGAGAAATCAAGGCCTTCGTCGGCGTTATGTCCAATCAGCAACTTCAAGTTTTTGTCGAAAGAGCCCTGCAGAAGGAGTTTCCCAGGAAGCGCAGGAGCGAACAATCCATCGACGACTGGGCCATAGGTAAATTGTCCGTAAGCTGAGCCTCCGACCTGTATTATATTCGCAGTAATCAATGCGCTTGATGGTAGCAGCCTTACTTCCTCAATTGTGCTGACATTCAACAATTTTAAGTAGCTCTGGGCCGTGAGTTCCTGTTGGAAATTCGAAGGATTGTTCTGCCACGCAGCACTCTGAAGAACAGCCTGCTGAAAAGGGGCGGGTCCAGCGAGCCCGCCGAAAGCAGTGATCTGGTGGAAGATTGAACCACCCCCAGCAGACTCTCCAAACACAGTGACACGGTTGGGATCACCGCCAAACAAATGAATGTTTTTCTGGATCCACTGGAGAGCGAGACGCTGGTCGTACAAGCCAGCATTAGCTGTACCATCGCTCTGCAGAGTCGGTCCCGATATCCACCCGAAGGCTCCCAATCTGTAGTTGAGGGCGACATAGACTACTCCTTCAGACCCAGAAGCCTGACTAGCCTTCAACAGACCTGCGGGGTTGTAAGTCCCAAAACCAGTCTTTTCTCCAGCAGTGTAACCTCCACCGTATATCCACACTAGGACCGGCGCTCCACAGTTCGATTTTTTATCGTCATTCCTGGATTCTTTCGTAGCTTTCTTAAAGATGTTTTGAGGCACAACGACGTCGAGGAACAAGCAGTCTTCGGTGGTTCGTGGATCCTGAGGGGGGAGCTTGCTAGATGCACCAGCTAGAGCTCCTTCCGCCGCTGTTAGGTTAAAAGGCTGCCCGGTCAGGTAGGCCGGAACAAATTGGGCAGCAATAAGGTACCAAGCCGGGTTTGCCTGTGGGCATATACGCCCAATGCTGCCATTGTCTATTGTTATATTTCTGCCCGATGGAGCGACGGGTGCACGGAAGCGTAATTCGCCAACCGGGGGCTGTGCGTATCTGATATTTGAGAAATTATAGTAACCAGCGGTGGACTGGATAGGAGTCAGCAGCTGGTGTAAGATTCGAGGCATGGACGCACATTGAACGAATTAGCCTGGTGCAAGCTGTAGCCAAGATCGACTACTGGCAAGTTTGACGAGTTCTGAGGCGCCGCAAATGCAATTCCACAAAGGACGAGACCCGTAGCGAATATCGACAACCTTTGGGACATTTTGACGGCTGTGGAGGGTTGGTCGGAGGAGCTCCAAGGTGGGGATGCATGAGCTTTGTAGCTGACGCTTGAGCTCAAGCTCAAGCCAGCAGGCTGCAGGTGGTGTTAATAATCCCGAAGCCCTCTGAGAGTCCGAGCCTGGATGCATTCCGACATCTCGTCGTCAGCCTGCAGGTAAGCCGCAGCTGATTTCGGCACTGGTTAGAGTAGGCCAGGCAGGTCCATTTCTCTCGCTAAGTCGCTATGCATCCCCATTCGTGCTAAGCCGTCGCCTGGAGGTGTGATTCACCGTCATTGATGCCTTTAGCCCTTGAAAACCCCGCAATTCGGGGGACTGCTGGCCAGGGCAACCGTTAATCAACTCAATTGTAACGAGTAATGTGGTTTGGCGTCGGATTAATCGCTCCAATGGAACATCAACTTTAAAGTATATTGTGCGTCGAGGCCCCCGCATCTAGTCTGGTGGGAAAAGAGCTTATTAACAGCCTCGGTCCACGAACCCCGATGTGGACAGTGGAGATCTCAACTCCCCCAGCTCCATCCCAGGAAACAGAAATGCACCAACTTTCTAAACTCCCTTAGGAAGGTCGTGGGCGCCAAACCACTACAGCCGCCCAACAGAAAAGATCAGCAACCCACGGCCTTGCTCTCAAGAACGGGAACTTGTGTATATACTACCGTACATAAGTTACTGCCGGTCGACAGGCTGATGAGTGTGACCATTCAATGTCCTGAAGGTCTGAATGAATAACAAAAGGGGACAGTCGAAGATCAGAAACCCATGAGATCGTACGAACCATAAATAATGGTTGAAACCCAAGTCGCATTCTTACACCAGTTGCTCTACTGCTGGGTAGTTGTGTCTCCTGCCACCAGGGACAAAGTTAACCCCGTTGCTGACAGTCCAACTTGACAGCTTCTTCTGATCAGTCGGTGATGTCTGCTTTCTTTGCGGAATGACAGTCGCTCAACCAAACTTTGGGAGGGTTCCTGCATCAGACGAAATTTGGAACCGGAGAAATGGCTGGCCAAATGTGCCAGGTACCCCTCGAATCAAAACCTTTCATTTTGGTGAATCCCTGACAGTATATAAACACGTCCCGTATCCTTCGTCTCTACTCGTACTCCGTATCGTCTTGACAATATTGGTTGCTGATACGAATCTTCTGCGATTTACGGTTCACTAGCTATTTACTGATTGTCCCTGCCAATTGTATTGAAAATGATTTTTACAATTATTTTATCTATGCTGTTAGTGGTAGTGGGTGTTTCTACACAAGAAACTCTTTCGCCATTTTCAATCTATAATCAGACAGGACGGCTTCCCGCTGGCTGCGTCAATGGGTACAGTGCCGGCACGGACACAGTCCTCTACAGTGTTCCTTACACCTATGCCCAAGTAATGTCGATTGTTGGGTCTTTCAAAAATCTAACTTGGAGTGGAAACCCTGACAACACGGTACGCGCTCTACTTCAAGCGTTTGTGGAGGAATTGACACCAGCGCAGGTAACACTCAATGGGACAAACAACCAGATCGGTACTGCTAGGACTTACAGCACAGCTGGAGCGTACGTGATTGAGACAATCACGGTCTACGATAAACCAGCGGCAGGACCATACAATGAGGTACACACACTAGCACCTCTGTCGATCTCTGCCGCCAACCTGAGCTTCTATGCCGCATATGACGGTACCGTCGTTACCCCAATATGTGGCGGATATGCCAGCCAGTTCAACCTCACAATCAACTTCTGCGCAACGAACGCGACGGCCGCGGCATCAATACTCCATATGCTCCACCTCACCGACGCAACGACTGTTGGGGTATTCCTAGGTAACCAAAACTTCACCTCTTGTGCTGCTCTCAACTCGTCATCTTCTGGAAGTACGAACGCTACCATGGGTTCGGCTCCAATGCCTTCTGCCTTCACCGGGGATGCAAGCCTACTGCATGCAAGTTCTTTGCTTCTGGGCTTTGGTGCTCTTGCAGCTGTGTTGGTTTGAGTATTTTAGAGTGTCACTCTATAAGACTTCAAATGTCATCTTATGTATATACTCAAGTCTCAAACATTGCTATTGTACTATGGTCAACCATCGTCAGAAGTTGGAGCAGTACTGTATATAATTCAACTATTCTACTGCAACCATCTCTCTCGATCCTCTTTGTATGAGATTAGTACATCTGCCTCTCTGAGGGAATTACAATCCGAGATACGGGGTCACTACCAGATTTTCTCAGAAAGAGATCCTGACATTGTTTACCACAAACGCAGATCGCACCGAATCTTTTCTCCGCTACTGTTGCTTTGTTCCCTACGGCTCGGTACGTTTACGACTTTCATGGTTCGATTTCAAAGGGGCGATGGCGTTCCACTCGGCAACAGCCAACCACGGAGGAGAGATTAGACATTCAACTGAATTACTTATACTTTCTCTGACCATACTATTCACCTCAAAATCTTAGAACGTCGGTGCATCATACTACCATCGATGCGCATATGGCGTCTCGAACTTGCAGACAGCGCCGGGTGGCCCCTTGTTGCGCTCTTTGCCCGCTGCCAACGATGGATGAAGCCGCCTCGAAGGTCTGACTGGAATCGCTCCTCTATCACTAGCGTCTGTGCTGTCAAAACCAAGGACAATTCGTTTGCGGCATTTATGTGCCTGTTTCAACACAGTTGAATGTCACCAGGGCCGGTCTAATGGGGAAGCGCGGGGCGAATGGAATGAATTGATTTGAAAGTCAACGTATGACAGAGCCTCGGAATATGTACGCTTCGTAAAAATGTCGACGCAGAGAACAATTCCCGGAGGTTTCTGGAAGTATTCTGCGGCTTCTTCTAATCTGTCAGCGTCGTGAGATAGGTCCGAGGTCGCTCACTCGAGTGAGTTGTTTTTCTTCGGCACGCCCGGCTCACTTTTGCCTGTATCCATGTGTTCAAGTCTGGTCATCTGAACGTGCGCCATATTCTACGTACTTTCCACAGCACGTCCACGGTACGCCTTCCTTTTGAGAGTTTTTCCAGGATATCCAAACTTCCACAAATTGTTACTTATCGGGTAACAGTTGTTAGGTGTTCAAGTACGGAGTACCTCCAAGCAATCATAACACGACAGTGATAATAGGTACCCACATGACGACTGGGCGCAAGTCTCACCTTATCCGTCGACGCTCTCTTTCTTTTCGTTAGCCGGACGTTACTCGACTAAAATAAGGTACTCCGTACAGTAAAGCTTAGCAGGTGACCGGGCATTGTTGGCTCGCCGCTTAAACGTTCCCAATTGTGCCTAAGGTATGGATGGTGTATCTGCCCCCCAGCACCTTTCGGTCTTCTCACGCTCCAAAGGCCGAAACCCTGGCCAAACAGATAATCTCTCATATTGAAACCACTATTATTACCGTATTCCGTACTTGTTGGGAGCCATTGCGCCCATAAAGACACGTATTATACTAATATGAATCTGGGGGTAGCTGTAGCAACACGGTGCTCGTTCCCTCTTATCTCGAGAGACAAGCATAATCATCATGATCACCGATTAAATGAGCATAATCCGCAGAAAAGCAAAAGCTCGTAGTTACTTATATGACGTGGAACACACACCAGGCAGTTGATTCGTCCTCTTGTGTTGAGTCAACATGATAATCATCCCAGCAACATCCAGTGATACGATACGATACGATACCTTACCTTCCTATTAGGTATTATCTGCTCTTCTGATAAGGCGCATTCGTCAACTCGTGCCAAATAATACATGTAATAATACACGGCCAGGAGATGTATGTACCTGGTTTCAAGGTTGTATACGGTATTCTATACTACGGTATTCTAGTGAATTACCCGTAAGATTCGAATGCACAGAGCATTCATTCATTCATTCGTTCATTCGTTCATTCGTTCATTCGTTCTGCGTCATGCAATGGAAAGTAATGTGACCCTAAGGTACTATTAGAGTAGAGAATGCCCCTGATTTGAATGTCCGTCTCATCCGTAAACCCGATTTGTCTCGTCGGTGTTGTTGTGGCCGGCCAGACGTGTCAAGTGTGAAGGAAGGGGAGAGCGAAAAGGAAGAGAAAAAAACAAATAACAAACGCACTAGCAAGAAATCCCGCAAGCAAATCTCATTCTTACCGACCGCATCCTCGAGCTAAACCAAAACAAAATAATAATAACGCTTAGCAGCTTCTGTACTTAAACAGCTCAAGAGCCCGGCCGCTCTGCTTTTCCCCTCTTACCTTATTCCTCTCCACTCAACTGTTTGGACGTCGTCAATCTCGGATTATCGACACAACACGATGGCTCCAGATCACCTGTGAGTTCAATCTACCGCCAATTGTCTCTACCCTCACCGGTGCAAGCAGCTAACTGTGCAGAAAATTCGACCTCAATGGCGACGATCCAGACAGGAAGAAGTCGGCCGACGGGAGAGGCCAATCAATCTACGACGCGAAACGGGATATCACCGGAGACGAATACGTTGACTTGGTCCGCTACATAAGTACGCACTATGAGGGGCCTCGGAGAAAGTCGGTCGTGTCGCTCGGCGACGACAAGCAGAAGAAGAGGCCTTGGTATGCGTTCTGGAAAGGACGCGGCAAATCCGGAGCTGGCGACGAAGGGTTTGAAATGCCAGACGACTGGTTCACGACCAACATCCGCCAGGGTCTCAGCAGCAGTGAAATCGAGAGTAGACGGAGGCATATGTAGGATCATCCATTGCACTATGGGATACAACTCAATGCTAACATGTGTAACAGAGGCTTCAATGAGCTCGTACGTGCCCAATTGGTCTTGTCTGGTGATGAAGTTGTGCTAATTGTCCGCTAGACCACGGAAAAGGAAAACATGTTTCTCAAGGTAATACTAAATAGCGTTCAATTGATAATACCAGATGCTCATTTCTACTCCTAGTTTTTATCGTACTTCACTGGTCCCATCCTCTATGGTAAGCTCAATCAACTCTAACACCGTCAGTAGCTGCTCCTCTAACAAGCGAGCTAGTCATGGAACTCGCTGTCCTCCTTGCCGCCGGTCTCCAGGATTGGATTGATTTTGGTGTCATCATTGCTATTCTGCTTCTCAATGCTACGGTCGGTTGGTATCAAGAAAAGCAGGCTGCCGATGTCGTCGCCAGTCTGAAAGGTGATATCGCCATGAGATCTACTGTAGTCCGCGACGGCGCAGAACATGATATCAAGGCTAGGGAAATCGTACCTGGAGATATCGTAAGGCATTGATTTGCTAGCTCACGTTATACATACTCACTATCGATAGGTCATCGTTGAAGAAGGTCAAGTTGTTCCGGCCGACGCTCGTCTGATCTGCTCCTACGATAATCCAGAGGCCTTCGGCGAGTACGAAGAGTTGATGCGCCAGGAAAACAACGAGCCGACGGAAAAGAAGGGCGAGGAGGATGAGGATGAAGACGACAAGCACCATGGGACATCAATAGTGGCTTGCGATCAGTCTGCCATTACCGGAGAATCTCTCGCTGTTGACAAGTTCATGGGTGACACCGTGTACTACACCACTGGCTGTAAGCGTGGAAAAGCTTTCGGTGTCGTTATTGCACCTGCCAAAACTTCTTTCGTCGGTCGAACCGCCAGCTTGGTTCAGGGCGCGAAGGACCAGGGTCATTTCAAGGCGATCATGAACTCTATCGGTACAGCGCTACTTGTCGTTGTCGTAGCCTGGATTCTCGTCTCCTGGATTGGCGGTTTCTACCACCATCTTAAGCTCGCCACGCCTATGGACAGCTCTAACAACCTGCTCCATTACGCTCTTATTCTGTTGATTGTTGGTGTGCCAGTTGGTCTGCCTGTTGTTACTACAACAACCCTGGCGGTCGGCGCTGCTTATCTGGCAAAGGAGAAGGCTATCGTTCAAAAGCTTACGGCCATTGAATCTCTAGCTGTATGTACTCTTTGCGGAAGCGTCGAAAGTCAAGGATGAACTAACGTTCTTAGGGTGTGGATGTACTCTGCTCTGACAAGACTGGTACGCTTACCGCTAACCAACTGAGTATTCGCGACCCGTACATTGCAGAAGGTGTCGATCCTAATTGGATGATGGCCGTTGCTGCTCTTGCCTCTTCTCACAACATTAAGTCTCTGGACCCTATCGACAAGGTCACCATTCTTACACTGAAACGATTTCCTAAAGCGCGCGAAATTCTAGAACAAGGCTGGAAGACGGAGAGTTTCACGCCGTTTGACCCTGTCTCAAAGCGTATTACAGCGGTAGCGACCTGTGATGGTGTGCGGTATACCTGCGCCAAGGGTGCTCCCAAGGCTATTCTTCAACTCTCAAATTGTACCCCAGAGACTGGAGAACTCTTCAAGGCCAAAGCTGCCGAATTTGCCCGCCGAGGTTTCCGTTCGCTGGGTGTCGCGGTTAAGAAAAATAACGAAGACTGGGAATTGCTCGGAATGTTGTCCATGTTTGATCCTCCTCGTGAAGACACTGCTCAGACCATTGCGGAGGCTCAATTCCTTGGTCTCCAGGTCAAGATGCTTACGGGTGATGCCATTGCTATTGCCAAGGAAACATGCAAGATGCTGGCTTTGGGCACGAAGGTTTACAATTCAGATAGGCTGATCCACGGTGGTCTTAGCGGTGTTACACAGCATGACCTGGTTGAGCGCGCCGATGGGTTCGCCGAGGTTTTCCCGGAGCACAAGTACCAGGTCGTTGAGATGATTCAACAACGTGGCCACTTGACTGCTATGACTGGAGATGGTGTCAATGACGCGCCTTCTCTCAAGAAATCCGATTGTGGTATTGCCGTCGAGGGAGCTTCAGAAGCTGCCCAAGCCGCAGCGGATATTGTTTTCCTTGCACCTGGGCTGAGTACCATCGTCAGTGCCATCAAGATTGCCCGACAGATTTTCCAGCGCATGAAGGCGTATATCCAATACCGTATCGCCCTCTGTTTCCATCTAGAAATCTACCTCGTCACCTCCATGGTCATCATCAACGAAACCCTCCGTGTCGATCTGGTCGTCTTCCTCGCCTTGTTCGCCGATTTGGCTACCATTGCTGTGGCTTACGATAACGCTCACTATGAAGCTCGTCCCGTCGAATGGCAACTTCCCAAGATCTGGATCATCTCTGTCACCCTTGGTATTTTACTGGCTCTTGCCACATGGGTCATGCGTGGTTCGCTCTTCCTTCCTAATGGTGGTATCCTCCAGAACTTTGGTAATGTGCAGGAAATGCTCTTCTTGGAAATCTCGTTGACGGAAAACTGGCTCATCTTCGTTACCCGTGGTGGCAAAACCTGGCCGTCTTGGCAGCTGGTGTTTGCCATCCTTGGTGTCGACATCTTATCCACTTTGTTCTGTGTCTTCGGATGGATCTCTGGCCCTAGCTACATAACTGACCCTCGAGACCGCGCCTCGGTTATTGATAACAATGGTCAGACCAGCATCGTCACAGCTGTCGTTATCTGGGCTTACTCCATTGGTAAATACCTCACCACTTCTACTCCAAATACGTCGTACTAATATTTTGTCTTCAGGTGTGACCATTGTCATCGCCATTGTCTACTTCCTACTCAACAAGATTACATGGCTTGACAACCTCGGCCGCAAGACCCGCAGCCGCAGCGATACCAAGATCGGTAAGCTTCGTGCTTGTACAAGTAGCTTCCTTCAAGCAACAACTAATGTGTTTCTCTAGAAAACATCCTGGGCCACCTCTCCAAGATCGCCATTCAGCACGAGACGGACAAGGAAGGTAATGCTCGCTGGCACCTTGCACCAAAGGCCACCGAGGCCGAGATGGACGATTAAGGTCGTCGGTGAATTTTCTTGTCGTCGGGATAGGGGGTTGTTGAGGGTTGAGGGCACAAGGGTGGAGATTATTTCGGTCTGATTGTGTAATTCCTAAGATTTTTTACACAAAATTAGGGGTACATAGATGTTTGAAATAACATGCCTGGCTGGCTATTTTCATTTGTCTACTACATATACCCGCAGACCTAATGCGTCATTTGTACTGCTTGAATTCCCTAGGTTATCAATCATAACATCTCATTTTTCTACCACTTTTATTTATATTGCTGCACAAATAATGCTTTCACCCACCGACCGCCTGTCATCTCCCATCATCCTACTAGCCAACGTCCCCCCACCTCACACCCCCATACAAAACCTCTTCGCCCAGCCTATTCCCAGCAACCTTTCCCCAACGCAAAACCCCCCTCCCTCCCTCCCAGCCCTCCAGGCCTCCTAATCCACCAAAAGGAAAAAACAGGTTCCCTCAAAGCAATCTTTTTGGCATGGAAGAGTGAGTACATATATATATATTTCACATTTCATATTTCATATGTGGTTACTGTACAGTATACTAACTATTATTCACAAAGGCATTCAGCCCTCGCCGGTTTTTAATTTGGAATCTTTGATGGTTTCGGTGTTTAGCGGGGGAGGTCGGGGGGGAAGGTACACATACTTATCCTCAGAGACACAGACGCACCATCTTATAGCTCTTTTTATCGCGCTACGCTACCCAAGGTCCCGGAAAACAGTCCTTGGGATTTCGAAATTTCGACATAATCTGGTTTACATTTTTTCTCGTTTCCAACCCCCCCCCACTATTTCCCTTTGCTGGTGGTGAGGGTGTTGTTGTTGTTGTTTGGGGGTGTTGTGTGGGGGGGTGGGGGGTTGGGTGGGGTTGTTGTGGGGGTGGACGTGGAAGGGGATGGGGATGGGGATGGGGTTGGGAAGAAAATTAGGGCTCGGAATGTTGAATCTCAAGATTGGGTTGAAGAAGAAGGGATCGTTTTTTAATTTTCACGTTTACCCCCTTTCATTTCCCTGTTTCCATCCCTCCACTTCTTCAACCACAACCCCCAACCCCCCATCCCCTCCACCTTTGCATCCCATTTCCCCACTCCCCGCGCAACTTCCTTGCTTTCTCGAATCTTTGTGCTTTTCAAGTTGTAGGGTGGTTCTGTTCTTGATCTTTCTGCTACCTGGTTGGGATATGCTGGTGCTGGGGAGATGGTTAGGTATGTAGGTGGGTTTGGGATATTCTTTAGTTGATTTTAAGTTTATCGTCGAGAGTATCGTTCTCATCCCCATTCCCATCCCCATCCTTCCCCCCCCCCCCCCCCAAAAGTCTCTCTGACTCCAAACGCCTCACTTCCTCACACAACTCAACCCACTCATTCAACTAATTCATCTTAAACAACCCCTCCATTCCACATGTATTTGACAGATTTCAACGACTTTAGAAAGCTGAGAAGAGAAGGGGGGAATTTGGGGATCAGAGTGATTGCTTCATCTTCCCTTTAGATTCTCTTTCACCTCCTCAGTCCTACTTCCTTTCTCATTCTCCTCCTTTCACTTTTTCGTCTCTAATGCCATCCTAATCATCTCACCCCATCACCCCTCACCTTCCCACACCCACACCTCCACCCTCCCCCTCCCCCACCCACCTCGCCCCCCGCCCCCGGCAACCACGCCTTCAACCCTCTCACCTCCCACCACCCCACCTTTCTCACCCCCCGTCACATCCCAACCTCATACCCGTCCGCAGCAGAAGATCAAGGCACACTTGTGATCTCAAGTAGGCAAGGTATCAAAGGTCTATTGGCGAAGGTTTCGGGAGGCAAAGGGGGATTTGGGTTGGGCCGGGGGCGGAGGGCCGGGGAGGAAAGGCATGGCAAAGGAGGGGCAAGTTTGGATGTAACGAGGCTTATAGCGTCGGTGAGGGCTTATGTAAGCGTTAAGGGGCCAAGGAATGATGGATATATAGGGTATGGAGCGTTTGAAAGGACTAATGCGGGGGAACTTGAGAGGTACGACGAGCTTCGATGAGAGGATTATCCACTATCGGTTTCTTGGACATTGGAAGCGACGGTGTCTGAAAGGGCCTGCATAATTTTTATGATCCTGCTATATACTCCTGAAGAATCCATCTCTTCAAAGGGGGGCCGCATGTTGGGGGCGGGAGTGGATGCTGGGGCCGAAGAGTTTGAGGTTGCGGTTGGGCGGTGGTGGGATTTTTGGGTTCAGGGTAGTGGGATGTCCGGAGGGGCATAGGATAGTGCTGGTGTGTTTATATTTGTTTTCCTAGACGCTCATGTTGACCGTGAAACACGATTTCCTCCCAACAACTTGGAACATGGGCTATGCGGTGGCTGCTAATTGAGTCCCCAGGTCCGGCGCCAGCTCACCACTGACCGTAACGTAAAACATCTCTTTAGGCCCGACGGCCATTTTGCCTCCTGGATGGTCATGATGCATCACACAGTCACGGACAATATCCAAGGCCGCATGGGCGATCGAGTTCGGTGCGAACACATCTTGGGCCTCGACCGTATCGGACACTAATGCAACCATACATGTACGCGAAATCCAACTCCCTATAATCCTGGAACTGGGCTGAGGGCGATGCCATGTTCGAGGGATGCTGGCTTGGGGTCCGAATATGACGTGATTGATGGCTATCTGGCAGTCGATGAAGTCTGGGGCTACGATCCTGGGTTGACGGTCGAAGCAGAGTACTGGGGTTCGTTGAAGGGGAACGGTGATGTTGATCGATAGAGCGGAGGCTGAGAGAAAATAGAAGACGAGAAGGAGGATGGATCGGAGCATTGTGCGGTGTAATTTCCCAGGAGTTAAAGACTGGCTTGTGCGAGAGAAGAGAGGTATTCTGAGAAGTAAAATTGGACATGTCTTTGCTGAAGATGGATCGCTTTTAAACAAGCTGCGGATAGATTGGTTTATTTCAAAGCCTATCAAATCCTCTCGTCTGATGATGAAACGCGCATATATATTGAGTGTCTCAACTTTTGGTGGCAACAATCTGTATCCGGGAAATGGAGCGCTCTCTTCGCCATGTTTGTGCTCAAGTATGATATGCAGAGCTTATAAGAATGATATGCAGAGCTCATGACAGCAACTGACCAGCTATACTGTCGAGACTTACCTTCATGTTCTTGAACCGATCGAGTGTTGAAATATGACTGAACTAGAAGGTTTTGCAGCATATGTAGAATGTGTGTTTGGGTACAGTTCTATGGAGGTTCGAAGCTTCGGTTAACTACAGTGCGTCATGTGACCTCGATAGGTCCGAGCATAACTCCCGTTTCAACATCGAGCCTGTGGAATGGTGCAGACTTTATCTGTGCGCGATCTGTTACGACGTATCATAGCATTTGGCTCGTTGAACAACCGCGACAACCGCGATCGATAAACTCCCCTATCCCCGAGCCCCATCCAAACACCGAAAAACACACCCTATCCTCTCCCTCCAACCCACCAAAACCATGGCCGCAGCCTGTATATTCTGCAAAATCGTCAAAGGTCCCTGCCACTCCCCCCCCCGGATATTCATCCACTCTACACCTCCAAACCCTCCATTACTCTCCTGCAATTCTAGCTAACATAGCCAATGCAGGCGACATCCCCTCCTTCAAGCTCTTCGAAAGCGAGCGCATCCTCGCTTTCCTCGATGTTCAACCTTTGAGCTACGGGCATGCTGTCCGTCCCCTCCCTCAACGCCTCACTTCTACCTCCCCCAAAACATCGAACTAACGCACCCCCGCAACCCCACAGCTCATAGTCCCCAAACACCACGGCGCGAAATTGACCGACATCCCCGACGAGGCCTTGGCTGAGATTCTGGTACGTCCCCGCCCCTCCTCATTCGCTCCGCATTCTGCATCTAGGTCTTTTGAGGGAAAGGATTGGTTTGTTGATCTTTTGGGGTCGTGATATAGCCTGTCGCGAAGAAGCTGGTCAAGGCGACGGGGGCGGAGGAGTATAATCTGTTGCAGAATAATGGGAGGTTGGCGCATCAGGAGGTTGATCATGTGGGTTTCCTGTACCTTTGATATGTTTCGGGGGTTAGGAGGGGTGTTGTTGTTGTTGTTGTTGTTTGGAGGATTGGAATGCTAATTGTGGGGGTTTTAGGTGCATTTTCATATGGTTAGATGATCTCTCGTTCTTCGTAGAGACTGAGACGAGGGTTGGCTAATGCGAGGTAGATACCAAAACCGAACGTCGAAGAAGGACTGAGTATTACTTGGCCGGCGAAGCCGACGGATATGGATAAGCTGAAGACGCTGTTCAATGAGATCAAGGCGAAGATGTAGTATATTGTTATATATAGTATAACTACAAGTCGTACGAAAAACCTGGCACGTCTAATCGTGCTATCATGTGCAAGGTCGCATGAAGGTGCTGTAAGTCAATAATGTACATTTTCTATTCGCCAACAGTTCGTTTAATCTACATCATCGACTCCGTGTCCTGCAGGAAGTGGCCCATTCGTAGCCACGGGTCTTTGGTTAAGGGGAGTCGGAGTGATGACACTGTCAGGGGAGTCGTAGAACGGGATTTTGCCACCCTTCTTGATCAAGCCCGTACGATCGTAGAGACTTCTGGCTCGGATATAAGGATCAAGTTGCCAGTAGCCAGATCGTAATCGCTCCGCCAATTCATTCCTCCTTTGTTTCGATGAATCATGGGCTTGAGGGTCTTGGACCCATTGTTGAGTGGCACTCTCAAAGTCTTTGACAATACCAGCTCGTTCGTCGAGGAGTCGCTGTTTTGTGCCATCATCGGACATCAGCTCGTTTTCGCCGGATTGAGGCTCGAGGTACTTGTATTCCCAAGGGTCGTCACCTCCAAGTTCTTTGATGATGTGGCTGCGCTCGATGAAGGTTTCAAGCTCTTCCACGTTCTTCGTGAAGTGGACTTTGCTCGCTACCACGGGATCTAGCCAGCCTTTGATGATATTCCATATGCCTGGCACAATTAGCACGTTCTCTCTTAGGGAATTTATTAACATTGCCGTACTGTGGAATATCCAGGGAGACTTGTGAACGAGGACTACGCCTAGACTTTCAGGATAGTTGGCTTCAAAACATTTGATCATGAACTTGACCGGGCCATAATCCTGATCCATTAGCAAAATTACTTCTGGTAACGCGCCGTAGAGGAGAACCTACCATGTTTGCCATGGAGAAATTCGTCATGTCAAAAACGATCGCCTATTACCATTATCGGTTTTGGGCTTTTCTTTCAAATCTGCTAGTACTTACAGCAGTATCCACCCCACGGGCGAGCATAAGCCGAGTGGTTTCGATAAAATATACAGTATACCTCTCGAGGCTGGCTTCACTCTGCTCTCCTTGCTTGTGTAGTCTTACCCTTACTACGCACATCGGCCTACCCTCTCTATCCGTACCATGCAGGAAGCTTTTCCCCATCCGCATCTGAGCCATGAAATCGTTACTATCCTTTTTGATCATCTTGTCAGAGCTTGCGCCGTCCGCAACAGCACCAGCTTCCCCCCTTTTCACTATATCGTCGTCGACGTGCATTTCCTCTGACCTCCAATGCATGGTGGCTATCATCATCACGAGAGCATTGTGGACATCCCATTTCCTAGCTCGAAGGAAGCGAAGTAAGAGTTCGTCGGGATGATCATGCTTGACCATACTCCAAAATGCCCAACGCAAGTCTTCCGGTGCCATGTTCGCTAATACATGGTCAAATTCTTTTAGCTGCCCGTGTTTGTCATTCGCGTCATCAAATGAGTCCTTTGACGCTCCATTTAACTTTTCGGCTTCGTTGGGCTTCCTGCTGAACAAGCTCCGCTTCTTTTTCTTCTTTTCTGAACCTACGGTGCCTGCCCGTGATCGCTGATCAGCAGAAATCTCGGCGCCATTTACGCCGTTAAGTTCGGAAACACCAAATACACTGAATGTTGTCGTCCAAAGTTCCTGCAATTTGGCTTCTTGATCTGGTGTGAGGTTCCCCAACCTACCAGGGAGAATAGCACCGACCATCGCCTGCTGGTGTTCGCCGCCTGCGACACTTGCGCTGTTCCCGTGTAGGACAGCCTCTTCTGATGCGACTGGCTCTTGGTTTAATAGGAGAGACCCAGCCAGAACACCGCCCGCCGCAATAGCAACTGTAATAGCCGTACTAGCGTTACTGCTCCTGAGCGTCTGAGTAGAGTGACCCGAGCTGATTTCGAAAGAGTAATTCCGAATAACCCGCCTAGAGAGAATAAGTTTTGAAGAAGAACGGATCCGGACAAAAGACCGGTAGTGGCTGTTGAGATGTACAGATCGAAGAAGATGACACGGGGGCATGTAGTGGTTTGCTCAAGCAGAGAAGGATACGGCTGAAGCTTGTGGATAAAGGCGAGTAGCAGGAGAAGAGATGAGACAAACCACTCGGAGGTAAGAATACAGTAAGACAAAAAAGAAGGTGATCGCGTCGTGCAATAATGAAGTCAGCTCTGAAGCGTCATCCGGGGTGCGGGGCAAGTCTAGCCGCCATTCCGGCTGCGGGCGGTTACAGTTGTAAACAACCACTCGACACCACAAGTCCCTACGCGACAATTGACACAATTGATGATCAGAATGAGGTAGATCATACAGCATACTCTCCGAAGTACTTGACGTATCAGCGACAGTGGTCTATCATGGAGAACAGTGGCACCAAGAGATCAACATCGGCATCCCGCAACAGACCATCATCACGACCCACAACCCCCTTGCGCCCCAGCTCGCGGACTTCTCTAAGGGATGGCCAAGGCTTCGCTGCTGGGAGTAGCTCTTCGGAGTTCCCTTTAGAGTCGCTGGAGCCTGCTTTCGCTGAACTGTCGGATTCAATGGCAGATCTGGAAGCCAATTTCATGCATTTGCAACTAATGCATGAGAGCTTGTCAAGATTCAATGAGAGCTTTGCGAGCTTTTTATACGGACTGAACATGAATGCTTTCTGCGTAGACTTTCCAGAGGTCTGTACTGGTATGCTATATATATGTCGCCACCATTGACAACAAGCGGTAGGCGCCCGTCCCTGATTCTTTCAAACAGGCAAGGCAGAACGAAGACTATCAGGGTATGGACACCATCTCCCAATCATGTCGGATCTATACTGAAGACTGCTCAATAGAACAATCCGGAGATTCCAACCGGTCTCACCCCAACTTCGATGGCGAAACTACATTTATGTGAGCGGTACTACTCTTTGCCAGGCTTGTTATTTGCTAAATTATGCACCGCAGGACTACTGATACCTCGTTCGTCGAGGACCCCCCTACGTCGTCGAGGGCACCACCAAAGTTCTCGACACCGGCGCCTGCATCTCGTCATAGCTCAGCCATCAAGCGGGGTGGTGGAGAGTTAGGGACCAGCGGAAGAGGCGGTGCGACACGTGGGACTGGGCGAGGGATGAGAGGGAGCGGGCTGGCTAGAGCAAAGCCACGAGGTGCCAAGTGATGCATTCAGTCTGAAGATACGAAATCAATCAGCAATGGGGCTGAGACACGAATTGTACTGCACTGCAGGATTGGTGGTCGATCATTGCCTGGCGCTGTCAGGGAGACCCTCCATACTGGTCGCACCATTATATATATGAGACCAGTGTGTTCCGTTAACTCTGGGAGCCAGAGGCTCACTCAGCTTGCAAAACCGCGCAGGGTATGTGAGAGTCTAGCGCCGCTTGATATTGTGCTAATTGCGGAACAGGCTAACCAGAATCGACCTGACCTTGGTAGAATCAAAATGCGACATGCCTGCGATCTTGAACCGTCCATTGATAGGATTCAGGGTTTGACAATAGCTCCCAAAGATACGGAGTTTGCGAGTACCGCCGCCAAATCTTCAATAGGAGCCAAAATCTTAGCGTGTGGACAAATAGATATGTGTTTGCACAATAGGAGCGTAGGTGGTCGCACTAGCCATTGACATGTTAAATATCAATAACAAAAACGACGCAAACTGTGAAGACGAACAAGCACAAGTGTTGACTACTCTAGCCTATTGTTCTCCCATCTCAAGTTTGCTCTTATATCTTCATCCAAACACCTCCTATCTTCCTTTCCGTTTCATACTTCCAACCAACTTCCACTGCACACAACCACACCCACCTACTGACTGACTCCACACCTCATCTTACCTTCACTATTCCTCTCAATCCACCCAACCCCACTGACACGGCTGGCCCGCTCTCCTACATCGCTAACTGGACACATCCCTCCTTCCGTTACGCCCCCGAACACCCAAAGACCCTCGACATGGCAGCACCATCTCCCAAACCAGTAGCAGAACAGCCTAAAGACGAAGGCCTTCAAGCGCCGAAGAGGATCGAGTATGGCTGTGGTATAAACACCCCTTCCGTCATCTCTGCCGTCTTGAACCCGCCTTTTTGGGTTGGAACAAAACCGAAGAGTCTGAATTAACAACTCGATAGAACACATCCAGGAAGCGATGGCAACATCATCAGATCTTTTCAAAAGCTCTTTTACGAGGATCCAGAAAGCCGTCCTGGAGGAACCGGAAGTCGTCGTGCGGACCACAAAGGAGGCCGAGCACCCGGAGAAGCAGTCGCTGGCGACGCTGAGGGGGACGTACTTGTGTCTTGACTGTGAGAGTGTTTGTAGCGTCGAGGAAGTGAAAAGCCATGCGGAACGAACGCACTGTTTTTGTGAGTATTGAGGACTTCCAAAACGTCATTTCGAAAGTTTGCTAACCTCCTGCCAGACGTGGAAAGTAGGTCTGGCTTTCTGTTCTGTGCCAGCTGCGATGATTTCGTGTACGACCCAGCGCTCGAGAAAGTGCGCTCGCAGATCCGGACCAATTTTCAAGGTAAACATGAACCAAAAAACAGTCTGCGTGACATCTGCTGACAAGAGGAAACCAGGAAGCAAGAAGAGAAAGCTGAGCGCGATGCTAAACCCCAGCGACGAAGAAAAGCACCAGGAGCCGGTCTCCTGCTCTTCAGGCCCACGAGGGCTGTACAATCTCGGGCAAACATGCTACATGTCCGCTATCATACAAGCAGTGGCGCACAACCCCCTGATACGGAACCATTTCCTAGCCAACGGCCACGACGCCGAAAAATGCGAAGCGGGGCAGTGCATATCGTGCTTGATCCACGAAGCAATCAAGGAACTGTGGACTGGCGACCGCCTTGCGGGGTACGCCCCTACAGACCTGCTCTTCCAGTCGTGGAAGAAGCAACCAGTAAGCTTTTCTATCCAGACTCTTCTTAGAAGGCTTGGCACTGACAGGCTGCCCTAGGATCTCGCAGGGCATAAACAGCAAGACTCGCATGAATACTTCCAATTCCTTGTCAATGCTCTCCACGACACTAGCAGATGCAAGATGCCTGTCAACCCGAAAGGCTGCAAGTGTATCTACCACCAGTCGTTCTTCGGCATACTCCGCAACACGGTCACCTGTTCCCAGTGCAAGCAGGTGACTGTGAAGGAGGACCCGTTTATTGACGTGAGCGTGGGTCTTCAGGGGCGAGTCAAGCGCCGGAGGCTAGACGAGCCTGGAGCCGAGTCTGGAGAGCAAGGGGAGCTGGATCTCGCCCTGTGCCTGGAGCAGTATACAAGCGCAGAGCAATTGGCCGCGGATGGGTATACGTGTCGTTCGGAGGAGTGCGGCACCACAAGCCAGCAAGCGAGGAAACAGATGACGATGAAAAAGGTGCCGCCAGCGCTGTGTATACAGCTGAAAGTGAGCCCTTACCCAAACGTCCTTCCGAGCCGGGAAAATAACTGACTGAACCTCGCCCAGCGCTTCGAACACACCAATTCCACCTCCAAACTCACCACCCGCGTCAACTTTCCCCTCCAACTCGACATGACTCCCTACACCACCCGCTCCCTACATCTCCAAAAAGCCTCGCTCGACCAGCCCGTCTCACCTACCTCGCCACTATCTCCGCGCTCTCCGCCTTGGTACGATCTTCTAGTGTAGTGGTGCATATTGGGAAGAATGTAGACGTGGGGCATTATATTGCCTATTGCAAGCGGGAAGGCAAGTGGTTTGAATACGACGATCATAAGGTGACGTTAGTTGGAGAAGAAGGTGTATCGGGGTGTGACCCCTATTTGTTATTTTATGTTGCAAGACCTTCGAATGGTGCCGAGAAAGATGAGTGTGGTGGCGCCAAGGGGAGTGAAGCAATTGGGGGTAAGGGGGTGGTTGATGATGAGAAAGGAAGTAACAGAAGAGCTGACGATGGGAAAGACGATGAAGACGAGCGTCGTGGGAAGGTTGGTGATGAGGACGAAAGAGCTAGTGATGAGAAAAGCGGTCAAGAAGAACCTCATGGTGACGTGGTAGGTGAGAACGGGCCTGAGAAGACGGATGTCGAAAATATGCCCGAGAAGACAAATGGCGCAGAGAAAACTCCGGAAGACAAAGCGAGTGAAAAGGCCACCAACGACAAGCTGAAAGAAGAAGAAAAGCCTACCGCACCCACACCAGCATGAGCAAGGCGAGACATAATCCAGAAGCAAAAGCTGCTCACGTGAAAGGCTAAAGCGACTCTGCAAGCATGGGCAAGCTCAAAGACTATCGATGATCGCTTGCGAGGGTGAAGGTAAAAGCATCTCGAGGGTAGTAAGAGAGAAGAATATCGAACATTATTGAAAGCATTGATGGCGTTAGATATCCCTAGTCTATAATCTTCGCTTTCGTCGAGTTAGTCTAGATGAAAGATGATGTGTTTGAGCGGAAGAGTGTACCATAAATGAATAGCGGCAATCCTCTGGCTCATGTTGACTAGGTAGGAAAATGGTAACCGGGTAGTTGGACGTCCCTCTTCCACAAGTCGTGCACACACTACCATAAAACTTATATAAGAAGAAAGAGCTCATGCATACACATCTGAAGTACAGTGGCCTTGTCGATAGGATAACCACCTTGCTATGGACGAAGACGCGAATAATCCATGGAGTAGAATCTGATTAAGAACCTAATATCAGGCGTAGCATCCTGCCATATAAATATTCTCGTGCTCCATTGGGAGCTTTCAATTTCGAAATCTGAGTTTCTATGATTCGGTAAATTGGCCCTGTATGTCCATTGTTCGCAGAAAGGAAATATAGCTTTCAGTGATGACGTCCAAGTGCTCGCAGATAACCGAGAAGAAGACCAAAATTTCGTTGATTGGTAGAGTCAACGTCGAAGGGTCCAGAGGAAATAGATTTCATCCCCCTCATGAGAATCTCACAGACCGTTTCAACTTCGAGACCGGTTATATGCATGTTCCCGTACAAGTACACTGGGGCGCCCGACTCGAGTTAGGCAACACAGTCGTGGAACACAATAAGCATGTCTTCTGGCTCAGTACTATCGCTGAAGCACAACTTCATCATACTTCTACCATCCAAGGCGTGTAGGATCTCGGTTTGTCTTCGCCTCGCTCACATATCTCCCGTCCTCACGTGGACTTGGCTTCGTACTGCGCAAGCTAGCATACGACCCCGTCCCACCACCTCTCAGGCGCTCTGTGACATACGACGTACCCTCGTCGACCTGTTGCCAAAACCGGTCTTGTCTGCCACCCCTGGCTACAAGTAGGCGGTTCTATCAGGCGGCTTGGCATTGCCCCGCCCTTTCACTACATCATGTGATTCATGTCTAATGCCAAACAAAATGCTTTTCCCGCGACGTGGTACGAGTACCACTCGCGGTGCATAAAACACCTCCACCCCTGCGTTATCTTCATTCTTTCCTTCACCTCTCCTCTCACTTTCTGCCTTAATCTCTCTGCTGTCCGGCTCCTGCTATCCGTCTCGTGACCCTCCCTAGAATATGTTGACAGCTGCGACAATTGCTTCGCCTGCTTAGCTCCAGCGCTACCGACCCAGCCAAAGAGAGTCCTACGGCGATCACGATCCTTTGTACTTCTGAATTCATCTAGTTTGCCTGGACTCAGACTTGACCAGGTGCTTTTACCTTCCACAGTCTGTTGTGTGGTTTATGGCTTGATCCAGCGATGCGGCGACAAGGATCGCACCTCGACCGTCATCAGGTCACTCAATATCGAGGGGCTGAGCATGAATCCAAACAGCGGCGGTGAGCCAAAGCCGGCAAATGGGGTCAAAGGAGCGTTGGCCTCGCCTCGATCGACAGTCGTGTCTGCCTGGCTGCGCCGACAAGGATGCCGCAATAGTGCCGTTCGGGTGACATGGCCTTGAGACGTGGATTTCGCCTTTCGATGTCTCCGCGCGTCGGCCATCTCAACCCAGCCTAGACACAACAAGATAATACAGAGGAATCAGGCAAAGCAAAGAAGAAGGGCAAAAGCAGCATATAGATATCGATGTCTATCCAAGGCACCGCCATGATTCCTCTACCGTTACAGAACAGGTTTTATAGAAGCGAGAAAATGTGAACATTAAGATTGAGACCCATCTTCTTTTGCGTTCGACCAGCGTCCTTCCAGCGACCAGCTCCTAGCAGCTTCATGGGTTGAACCACGCATCTTGCAAAAGCTCCTTTGCCGTTGGTCTGTCCCTTGGGTCCAATTTCATCATTTTCGCGATGAAATCCCTGTCCGGTCGTCCGAGTTCATCGTCTTCGGACATAGAGAACGGGAGCCACTTTTGGTTCTCCTGAATGTAGACAATTGCACCCGTGCAGATTGCGAGGCGTTCCGCGTCCGCGATCTCCTCGAAACTGTCATTGAACGGGCCGAAGCGCCTGACTTGCTCAACAAGCACCCAAAATCCGTAATGTTCATCGTCAAAGGGAACGTTTGCTGGCCTACAAATATGCCAGTTTCCGCCGAATATGAGACTGATCAGCTGCACAGATCAGTACGAGATGTCTTGCAGAGAGGGTAGTCAACTACGTACTGTGGCACCGAGAGACCATATGTCCGTCGGCGGCCCCCATCTGAGATTCAATTGTGCCTCGGGACTTCTGAATATTGCAGCACTTATCACGTGACTTTCTTCGAGCGGACCCGCGTTTGGATTAAATCGATACACATCGCCACAATCTCCCAGCGCAACTCTGCTGAAGCGGGTTGCGCCATTACCATAGTTGATAAGAACGTTGTCGGGCTTAACATCTGTCTCAAATATAGCAGTAGAACAGCAGTTGGCCGTGTGATAAACCATGGTTACTGACCAGTATGCACAAAACCATTCTCGTGGAGCATTGCGAGCGCTTCGAGTACAGTGCGAGCAACGACTTTCACGTCTGAACCTTCCAGTCTTTTCCGACTGCATACGTTCAGGAGGTTGTCGTTCAGGTACTCTAACACCAACGAGGAAGGACTTTCGATGTTATCAATCATCTGACGAATGCATGTGTGATCTCGTACGATCTCGAGAATTTCGCGCTCAATGCTCAAGAGGTGTGGCGGCGCTCTCTTGATGACCACCTTGCGAGCGTTCTCATCACTGCCGCCTAGTCAGCCAAGGACAGTAGCGCGCACTTAATGCCTACAGTAGACCCATGGCATGGTAGCTCACATAGCTTTCCAGACATCTCGATCCTTTGTAAATTGCTCCAAAACCCTGTACGAGCCTACTTTGCCTCTTAGCCGATGACCTACTGCCAGAGTTGCGGCGACCTCGCCGGTCATGCTCAGAAGCTGAGTGGTAAGACGCATACAGGCACAAAGAGGAGCTGACTGGCAATAGAATATCGGTGTCAAGTTAGTGAGAGCTATTCACTATAATAGATGTCTGAGATTTTAAGGCGCCTTGGATGCTTTACGACGCCTTGGCTCTAGCGCGGGGGAAGAGGATCGAAAAGCTTCATCATTTGAGCTGGATGATCTTCTTCCGTCGTTCATGCATCGTTCGAGTCCGACCTTTGAACAGCACTCTCAATAGCTCAAATATCTGTTTGTTCGAAGTTACTATTGGATCAAAGATCAGTATTGAATGTCGAAGAACTGATCACGCACGCGCTGCGCTTCATATGTCAGCGCTAGTGCCTCAATTGGCGCGAAGTATTCTATAACTTCTGATGCTCGAAGCGACGTTGGCTGAATTAGTTCAGTCAGGTGGTTATTCACCCAAGAGGCTTTGACAGTCATTAAATGTTAGTCATTTGTTCAGCGTTTGAGATGTGTACTCATCAGCTCCTCACATACCAACGTCAAAATCTACGATGTTGATGTTAATGTCAGATGTTGAGTGCGGGATTTCCGTGGTTAGAGCTTCGGAGTTGAAGTACTCTAACAAGCCGCAGAACGCCGATTTTCGTCGGAGCCGCTCGGTTCATGAGGGCGCCGCTCTAGATGATCTCGTATTACAGATTCGGGCATCGTCAAGTTGAGTCATTATGTTCCGCGGTTGGATATCTAGAGGGCAGAATAACGTGGTAAGCAGAATTTGTGAAGTGGAACCACTGACCCGTATGCACGTGCGACCTTGCATGAGCAGTGATTGTGAAGATAGAGCTCGCGAAGTAAGCAGAGCTAACGGCAAAGGACTCCAGTTCCTTTAATATAAACCAACCGATTACTACTATCCAGCCATAAGTTCTTAAAGACCTATCTTACCACTCCATGAAAGCGGCAAGTACAACCAATTAGAATAACACATCTATCACCCCTCTCGAACCACAATGAATAGACAGCAAAAACCATCGTTCTTAGGTGCCCAGCATTATCAAACCACGGAAACCGCCAAATCCTGAATCTTTTTCATTCAAGTGTCCTCCGTTTTCCTTCCCTCTCTCTGTTTATTCCCCCCCACACCCATACCCATTACTCTTCGTTTCCCCTACCCACCCACGTTCTGTCCGAGCCTCTTCACACTCGCAAACACCCCTGGATCCCCTTTCCGTTTCCCTATCATTTCAAAGCCCCGAGTCCGTGTTTTCATCTCCAACCTAGCGTGTCAGAGACACTGCCGATAGAGCAGGAGATTCTACTGCGCAAATACGATCATGTATGTCTTTGTGAATGGAGAGGACGGAAGAGATGGGATGAAGAGAGGGGAGGTGGCACATCAACGGGGTTTCTGTTTGGCCAATGCTTGTGACGAAGGAGTTGGCAGCTGATGTTCGTTTAGGCGAATCCGCTGGGTTTTCCAACAATACCAGAGATATGAAATGTTAGGAGTAACACCTACAGATCTCGCACTCCCATTTGAAGTATTGGCAGTGATTTCCGATCAAATATTTGCCTAAAACCTGCTCTGCACTAATCTTCCAAATCTTCTTAAAGCTCCTATATACTCTACTCCTACAATACCCCCTTTTAATCAAGGCCCCAACCTCTGTGTACTGCCCAGGTACGTTATCGGCACCGAACCCTCGCCTGCCCCTGACACCGCCGGCGCATTCGTCGTAGGCAGAACGCCGTATCGCCCGTAGGTCTTTTGGTCGATGGAGACGTAATGCGGCAGACGCCCGAGGAGGTTGAGCTTTCCTTCGAGCCAGCGAAGGACTTTTTCTGGCGGGGCGAGGATTTTGAGGTAGCCTAGACCGTCTGTCATAGAGGTCAGTATGGGATTGGGGGAAGGTATTTGATTTTGAAATTTTCAGGGAAGGTGTGCTCTGGAAAGAGGCAGAAGTAGGACGAAAACACTTACACATATAACCTACACTAAGGCTGCAGACGTGAGCGAGAAACGGAGCGAGAGGGAAGAGAGCGGTGACGAAAAGAAGGACTATGAGGGGTGTGGTCCAGGTTGGTATCCGATATGTGCCAATGCTAGGCTTGCTGTCAGTCGAGGCTTTCGGTGTTGGGAGGTTTGGAGCACACACGCGAAATAGGGGTTTGATTTGAACTGCTTTATTGCCTCTGCTCCTAGAAGGACAAATACCCAGATACTGCAGACTCGGTCAGTGTACATCTTGTGTGCATGTGTATATTCCGCTGCCCATACCTCGAACCCATGACGAGTGTATTCCCCCTTAATAGTCCCCTCTCAATCAACAGGTATGCGGCGGCTGGAAGGGTAGAGAGGGCTGCAGAGTAAAATGTTCAGTAAAGATTTTGGCAGCCGCTTGTGGAGAAGAATGCACGCACGTCCGGCAAACATGGCCCCCGTCAAAAGTGTGCCATGCTCAGATTCGAACCGCTCTAAAAGGGGAACGAGCGCTAGGGCGTTGAAGGCAGCGTTGAGGAGATTTACGTGGATTAGAGGATAGGTGTTCAACCGGTACACTACGGTAAGAAACCGAGTTAGCTGGAATTTCTCCATGTGTAAATATACGACGATTAGGGGTAGCTTTTCTTGGCCTCTAGACATACTGGTACCCAGATTAACCTCCTTCGGTATAAGAGCCCCCCATTGCACGATATTCCATATAGTCTGAAAGCCCAAGAGCCAAAATCCCACGACGAAGAAAAAGACGATCCGAGTGAAGAGAGGTAGTCGGAGAAAATAGGACCGCAGCCTTCTGGGATCGAACAGAGGGATATAGGGGAGTGAAGGTGCCATTACGAGATCCGAAGTTGTAGGCGTAGTATATAGTTTTACTCTCCCGCAATCGGTGCGATCTTATGGTGAAAACTGAGGTTTGGTACCGGGCCTGTGCTTCTTGCCTCATCTTCCAGGTTGATCGCTTGTAAGCAATCAGAAAGGAAGCCTTGGTGCTAAATCATGCGAGTCGAGGTCAAGGTCAAAACTGGGGTGCTAGCCAGCCCTACCCGCAAATGTGTCCTTCCACGCTTCAGGCGGTATGGCATTTCACGACCAAAACCCGGCTGATGTTACAATATCTACAAGTACTGTTGTTTGTGCTGCTCCAGAATTGCAATGTTACAGGGGAACTGAGCTGTGCTCTTTGAAAGTATATATCTCAGTAGCCAGATCAAGAACAATTCTGCCATGGACGAAATGGAGGACGATATGCCGTGAGCTGTCAATCCCCTTTGTATTTCTACAATGCTAATGTATATCAAGTCAGCTTTCTGGCGATACGTTGACGGCATTGCAGGACTTCTATTCAGAAAGAGATATCCAGCAGAAGCGCTTCGAGGATTTGAAAGCCGAGGTCGAGCAAAAAGATTCTCACGGTCTCCTCTCAATGGAATTGTTCTCGGAGGATTGGAACGCAAGTCAATTCTGGGTACGCTGTCTACTTGCACTGAACGTTGTGCAAGATTTCTTATGTGCTCAGTACAGTGACGAAACCGCTACGACTTTAGCGAAGCAGCTTCTCGAGGGTGGAACGGCCACAACATATATTGCTGTGGTATCTGCACCAAGTGTCTTCATCCAACTCAAAAATCTGCTAGTAAGTCTTCAACCTTTCTAGCACAACCGCGGGCAGTTAATGTTATCAGGCATCAGGGGTGCATGAATGTCCGAATATATACCTCCTCGAATTTGATGAGCGATTTAATGTGTTCAAGGAATTCATCCACTATGACTTTCAATCTCCGCTAAAGCTTCCTTGTTAGTAGCCCTACAGGTCCTCTAAGGAAACATAGCTGCAAACTAACGAATTTATCCAGCGGAATTGAAGGGACGGTTTGATCGGATATTGTGTGATCCGCCATTTCTTAGTAATGATTGCCAAACTAAAGGTATTTTCTCATGCATGAGGATGTCTCCAACGTGTTTTCTGTTCTCACATCTCATTCCTTGATACAAAGCCGCCATGACGGTGCGCTGGCTCTCGAACACCGTTACGTCTTCGGAAACGCAAATTCCACGCCTTATCTTCTGTACTGGAGAGAGGATGGAGGGGCTTATTCTCCGACTACACCCTGGCGTCAAGACGACTACATTTGAACCTCAGCATGCCCAAGGCCGGTTAAGCAACGACTTCCGATGCTATGCCAATTTTGAGACCGACATCTGGTCATGGCGATAGATATCGGATTCGGCAAGCACACGGCAGCGTTCTTCCGCTCAAACGAGTGGGTCATTCGGGGTTTTTCTTTAACCTCCCAGCTGAATAAATAACCCCGGCGGAAATGGCTCCGGAACCAACCAAGAGCCTGTCCGAGTGTCATCTGCCAATGCTACATTAAGATATTCGACCCTTCACGTGGCATCACATAGAGTTGTGCCTCAATGTATCCATGTCTCATACATGATGCACCCGGATCCTTGCGGAACGCAATGACTCAAACATCCAAAAAGTTCTCTGACGTAACCGCTGCTAAGAAGATAAGCAGGTGGTTGTTTTCGATCTTTTATTCCCTAAGACTTTGATCGCAGCCGAGAGTGTTATACGAACGACGGTGGATTACTTGTACAGTTGTAGACTTACTAAGGTAGGTATGTACGGAACAACCTCCGTCGTTCTCTTATCAGATCTTCTCAAAGCCTCGCCGTACCCGTAACAGGTTTAGCGCCTTAAGCTCGGGTCCCGTGCCCTAACGCCAAGCTTTGCGCTGCATGCAATAATCTACGGAATACGGAATATACAGTAATCCATCATAATTTGCGGAATTTTCGACCAGCTTCCATCGACTCTGAAGAAGCTGAGAAATCCCTTGGACTCCAACGTCACTACTTCAGTAAATGGAATCATCAGCGTGTGATTATCGATGATCAATTCTTACCCGCCCCCGTTGCACGCCGTCCGGAACTCGGATGGCACATGGTAGCTCCGCTTAGGTCCAGTACTGTCATCCGCTTATCTCATACAGTACATCTACATGCCTTCCCCACGCTGCCATGCCCTGGCTGGAAATTGTTTTCCAAGCCTCCAGGCCTTCATTGTTCTCTTTTTACCTCCCTGACATCTGCAGACCGTTTGTTATCCAAAGCCACCTTAATCTTGGACTCCGCTACTGTACAAATTTCCTACAGACGCAGGAAGCTCTTTCTCCTACAAAGTCTTATTAAGAAATAACGTACAATAATCAACAGGCCTTGCCCGGTGTTTCTTGGATCTTCCCGTGAGCTCATGGTTCAAAGACATAGCTTCACCATCGTTACAGCCTTCTCGCTGCTGGGATTATTCCCTATAGCTTTCGGCCATGGCCCTGAAAGCCATGCCGGCGACTTGGTGCGCGCAGGCATGTCCGGCGGAGCATCTCACACGGCTTCCATGTCAAATATCACAATGAACTCAATGGAACAAGTGCAACCAAGCTACTTTTCACATTCCGAGTTCTCAGGTCTCATGCTAGCCCATATAGTCTCCATGACAATCGCATGGTTCTTCATTCTCCCAATAGGTGAGCTTCGTTGCTCAGCGCCTAACTGAGGAATACCATAACTAACAAGCTGTTCGCATTAGGGATAATGCTGAGCCTTGCTCGCTACCGCTATGCCTTGGTCGCGCAACTTTCTTTCCTAGGCGTCCATAGTCTAGGGCTTTTGTTGGGGGCGATCTATACAGGCGAACCTCCGGACTTGTATGCGAACAATGCGCACAATAAACTTGGGTGGATAGTTACTTGGATCGTTCTTGCGCAGACCGTTAATGGAGTTATCAAGCTGTACGAAAGCGGTGCGAGCGCATATGAAGCGGATACTGAAGAGTATGTCGCGTTCCTACCAATATCCCACGAAGTGATGGAGCAGCACCATCGATCACTGGGGATGCGTACGCCAGAGCATTATCGGTATTCTCGGGACAGCGGACAATGCACTGAACCGGAATCGCCTAAAGATGAATCCTATTCCCCGCTGCAAGAGAATGAGGATGGGAATGTTGAGACCGATTTTGACGAGAAGCAAGTTCCTCCACGTTTCGCCATCATTAGTCTCCTTGTGTCGTACTTCTCAGCTCTGATGCCGAAACGTGCCATAGCGTTCATGAACATGGTGTATAACGTTGTCAATGGCCTGATCCTTATCCTCGGTTTTGTTGCTATCTCTTCAGGTATCGTGGTATATGGAGGCATCTTCGTAGGTCTTATAACTCTTATTCCTACGGAAAAATAAGCTAATAGTTCCTAGCGTGGAAACAGTATCTTCAATGGCCTTGCGCACTTCGTCAAAGGCGGAATCTTCTTCTGGTACGGTCTACTAACCCTCGGCCGCTGGATGGGATGCTTCGCCGAGATTGGCTGGGCATGGAATATGATGCCACCTGTGGGTGTAGTCGGGCTCCGCAGATCTAGGATACCATCTGCCGAATTCGTCGAGTCGTTCGTCATCTTCCTCTATGGGGCAACAAACGTCTTTTTAGAGCACTTGGCCGCTTGGGGGAGTGCTTGGTCTGCTCAGGATCTCGAGCATATATCGATCACAATCATGTTTTTTGGCGGTGGTCTAGTAAGTCCCCCTTCAGCGACTAGCAGTCACGAATCCCTCACTAACAAGCCTCAAGTGCGGCATGCTCGTCGAATTAACCCACATCCGCTCCCTCCTCAACACCTCCCTCAATACCTCCCCTTCCCACCTCCATTCCCCCGAAAACCCCCACTGGACACCCCCGAAAACCTACTCCACCTCCAGCAACCCCCTCCCCGCCCTCATCATTCTCCTCCTCGGCCTCACCATGTCCTCCCACCACCAAGCCTCCCCCGTCTCCACTATGCTGCACAAACAATGGGGCACGCTCTTCATCGGCTTCGCCCTCGCCAGAGCTGTCACCTACATCCTCACCTACCTCTCCCCTCCGTCGTCATATCTGCCCAGCAGGCCCCCGAGCGAGCTCGTTGCGAGTTTCTGCTTGATAAGCGGGGGGTTGGTTTTTATGGCGAGTAATAAGGATACGGTGGGTGCGATGGAGAAGGGGCGGGTGGGTGCTATGGTTGTGTTTATGGTGACGGTGGGGGCGACGGCGGTTTTGATGGCGTGGGCGATTGTGGTCGTGGCGATTAAGGGGTGGGCGGTTGAGCGGGGTCGGGCGGAGAGGTTTGCTGGACGGGGTGGTGGTGCTTGAGAGAGGGTGTTGTACTACAAATGGGTATAAGTACCTTATTTCTTGCTATTCAGACATTTCCAGCGTCGAGTAGCCGAGCGTTTTTCTGCACTTGATGAGATGATGCAACCTTATGGTTCGTTTGGAAAGCAATATACCACTCCCAAAAACAAAGAAAAAAATCAAAAGGTCTTGTGTGGATTATATCTCTTCCACTTCCACCTCCTGTCCCACTTGCATTCCAACTATTGACTCCTTTATCGCGTAACAGCCACCCTCCAGAACTGCCATCGACCTCGAACTGCGGGCTTCCTGGAATCTATTCCGAGATTGTTGCTGCAGCAGACAAATCCACACCAGTACGAGAATCACTTTGAGAGCAAGTTGCTCAAGTAATTAGACCAGGTCGAAAAAGGGTATTCCGATTCAGCATAATCCTTGATTTCCGACGGTAGAGGCTATGTATCCTTGATGTGTACACAATCATGAATTAGTTTCGGCGAGATCAGAGAGCGTAGATATAGTTGGGACTGTACATATCCGGGGGGGGGGAAGGAACAGTTGTAGCACAGCGGTATTTAATAGACGAGGTTAAATATAAGTTTCGTTGACATCGACGCATCTTTCCCCGCTCTTTCTATCAAAAGGGGGTATCTGGCAATCCCACCACGTCCGTGGGTTTCTTGAATAAGGTGTCAAAAGGAGCTGTGCGGAATTGAGGTTTCGGCGTAATCCTCTGTTCTTTGGGACTTGTGGCATTACAGTTTGGCGCCTGACCATACTTGGCACCTTTTTTTTTTCTCCGTTCCCAGTTGAGTACCGGAAGCGAGGGGTGGTGGTGGTGGTGGTGAGGGTGGTGAGATAGGGGGTTCTTGGATATGTGGTAGGGAAGAGGGGTGGGAGGGAGAGGAGATGGTTGTGGGGTTGATTATACGTTGGAGGGCGGGAGATGGTTTTTGGGGAGGAAGATGGTTATGAGAGACACGACGGTCGTGGGGGGAGAAGATAGCTATAAAAAGGGGGGGGTTTAGATGGGTGGGAAGTGTTTAATCTGGTGTGCTTGGTTTGCTAATGTATCTTCTCTTCTGATAAATCCTTTATGATTTTTATCTACCGTTAGCTAGAATCTAATCTGACATATGAGAGAATAAAAAGTTGAGAATCTTTAATTCGATTGATGTGATTTTCAAGTAACGTGACTTCTCATTCTGCAATCTGATGATCGAACATCAACATTTTCGATTCATACACGTCTGCACATGTCTTTTCAGTTCTTTTATCTTTGCTTATTCTTTGCTTATATGATTATACTGAATGAAGCACTGAATGGAGCCAATATGGAGCACTGGGTGAAGCACTGAATGGAACACTGGGTGAAATACTGGATGAAGCATATATGGAGCACTGAATGAAGCACTGAACACTGGATAAAACACTGGGTGGAACATTGGTTCCGGGCCTCTAGGATTGGAAGTTCACCGAGGAGTGTAAAGCGTCCGTAAGAAGATAATGGTCTGCTCAAAAATAATATTGAAGCGGACAAGCAGAATATTTGCTGAAGTAGTATAGTCATCAGCTCGAATCCAATCACAAAGCTTGTGCGGAAATAAAAGTAGTGCAAAGGGATAAATGGAACCATCAATGTTGACTTTCAATGTCCCATTTGCCACTAGTTAGAAAGCTGATCTGGCGCGCCTGGCTTTCGGTTCTTTTTTGCGGACTTTCGACCACGACTGGTGATTGGCACAAATAGGACGTATGGCAAGTATACGTTCCTGAGGTTGTTTCTGCTTGTATGTTGGCTAAGCAAATGAAGGAAGTTTATAAGAAACGGAGAGTACTACGTCCGTACGTATAAAACCATCTGGGAAAGGGTGGACAAGCGGAAAGCGCGGCTGATACGGCTATTGCAGGGACCAGGTTTGATATTAGTGAGATGAGAACAATCTTCAATACCATACCTTCAGCTAGGGAACGTGATTCCCTATGGCATTGATCTGTGAGTTTGTTTTTTTTAGCTGCATCGCATCATCGATAAGTTAACGACCATAGAAGCCCCCACCATCTTAGCACTACGACGGGACCCAAGGCTCCTTAAGCTTCCCCCGTATGTGTCGGCATTATGTATACTCGTTGGGGTTGCCTGGCTTTTTTTGCTGCCTCTGAATGAATACTCGAGAAATACATACATCTCAGAGAACGCGCTCCTGCCTGGCCAGGTACATACCTACTTTGGAGGTAGCGAGCAGAGCGTTTTCAATGCTTATAAGAACGAGGTCCAAGCCTTGGCGGGAAAGGAGCATGGGAAGTACGTGGCGTGGTCGGTGCTGCTGACGAGACGAGACCATGCTAAAGAAGTATCAACAGGATTGCAGAGAAGCTGAGCGAAATATTCACCTCGACTGGATTGAAGGCTGCCAGGCAAAAATATGAGTACCAAGCTGCAGGAAACACATATAACGGAGAAAACGTCTATGCGATACTTCATGCACCTCGAGGTGATGCTACCGAGGCCATTGTACTTGTTGCTGCATGGACAAATATGGATGGGGAGTTGAACCAAAGTGGGGTTGCGCTGGCCTTGACGTTGGCAAGATATTTCAAGCGTGGGTTTCCTTGATCACACAAGTGAAAGGGAACTGACGCTGGTTCAGGGTGGTCACTATGGTCCAAAGATATTATAATCCTGATCACATCGGACTCCACAGCAGGTCCCCAGGCCTGGGTCGACGCATACCACGATGAACACTCGTCTCCCGCAGTGGCTCCTTTACCCCTAAAGAGTGGGGCGCTACAAGGGGTATTGGTCGTGGACAATCCCTTGAATCACCGCTTTGAATCTCTGCATATAGTCTACGATGGTATCAATGGTCAGCTTCCCAACCTAGACCTGTTCAATACCGCCGTCTCCGTGGCCAGCGGGCAAATGGGTATCGGCGTGTCCCTCCAACGCATGTGGAAACACAATGATAGCTATAAGGAGCGATTGCAGACTATGCTACGAGGTATGGTCAGTCAAGGTCTTGGGCACGTGTCGGGTCCACACAGTAGTTTTATCCCCTATCACATTGATGCTATCACATTACAAGCGGTAGGGGAAGGTTGGCAAGATGAGATGGCAATGGGAAGATGTGTGGAAGGCACCTTTCGAAGTCTTAACAACCTGCTCGAGCATTTCCATCAAAGCTTCTTCTTCTACCTCCTTATGCAGGCGGACCGTTTCGTCAGCATCGGCACCTATCTTCCCAGTGCCATGCTTGTAGCAGTCAACTTTACTATTATGGCAATTGCCCTATGGATCCGAAGCGGGCGCGCTCCAGCCCCCAATATAGCCTCTACGGCCAGCGAGAAGCACGAGAATTCTGATGTCGACGTCATCCAAAAAGATGGAATGCTTGCCATCGTTCCGAAACAGGATCTTACGATCCAGGAGCGCCAGCTCTTCCTCCCAGTCGCCCTTGTCGCATCCATCCACTTTCTCGGCGTCGTTCCTCTTTACATCTTCAATAATACCACCCGGACAGTAAGTCGCCTCCTTCACGCCACCCCCTTTCCCTGTCAGGAACTAACCACTACCGCAGACCCTTCCCCAAACTCTCACAACTTTCACACTTTCCAACCTCCTCCTCCCCACTCTCCTCGCTGTTCTAATCTCCCGTTATGCCCCTCTGACCCCGCACCACCTCCTCCTCTTCCACTGCTTCTCCCTCCTCCTCCTCGGAATGTTCCTCGCCACCCTCGCCACCCTAAACTTCTCCCTCGCATTCCTAATCGGCCTGCTTTCTACGCCCCTTTCCTTTCTCGGCCAGCCCTTTTCGTCCTTATCCAACACCGACAACGACCACCAAAACCCTCCGAGGCGCAGTGTCGTGGTCAAGATACTATGGAGTGTGCTACTACAGCTACTTAGTCCGCCGGTGGTGGTGTTTGCGGCGTGCAGAGCTTGGGGCGTTGATGTGGGGGAGATGCTTGTGGAGGCGGCGTTTGGGTGGAGGGTCAGCGGATTGTGGTCGCAGGTGGTTGTTTGGTGTGTTTGGTGGCCTGCCTGGTTGGCGGGGAGTGTGGTTGTAAGTCCTTTCCTGTAAAAGAGTGGATTGGGAGATAGATGTCGCATGGTCGTCATATAGGTTTTGTCTACTCTGATAGACACCAACGCGTTTTGACTATATTACAAATTCTGTGGTATAGTTAAACCGCTTGCCTAATGTCAATACAAGTAACCTACGACCTCACGTCCAGATGTGCGAGACCAACAAGGTTTGTGGCGTTATACATGCTAATCTATGCTAACGCCCAGTCTACAAACTGCGAACTACATACCATGGGCTTCCCTTCTTACGCCGCCCAAACATCCTTTCCTACCCCCTCGATCCAGTTCCCCAGCTGATTAACGCTACTATCCCAATCCTTCAACCTCACCCTCATGTTATCAATCTGCTTCATATCCAGCACCTTCGGCTGCACCCAATTAATTCTCGCAATCTCCGCCACCTGATCAATACTACCCTTCAGCAACCCTAAACTCAGGGCCTTCATGATCAATATCTCAATTTCCTGCGGCTGTACATTTGTCTCTTGGCTGATTGTGGCAAAAGTCATGGCGCGGTCGTGCGGCGGCCGGCGGAACACGGCTTCGGTGAGGGCGGAGAGGGAGATTTTCTGGTAGAGGAAGGTTTTGTGGGCTTCGAGGAGGGAAGATTTGGAGAGGTTGGCTTCGAGGACGTTGTAGGCGGCTAGGTCGCCGCGGTTGAAGGCGAAGAGGAGGTCACGGAGCCAGGCGTGAGGGGTGGGTTGGAGAGAGGAGAGGATGGGGTGGAGGAGGAGTTCGCCGAAGTTGTAGATGCTGTCTGAGATGAGGGCCGCGACGCTGAGATCGTATGCTCTAGATTGGGCGTCTGATTCTGTAAGAGACTCGAGGTCGATGCAGGCAAGGTAGAGGAGGGCGTTTTTGTAATAGGCGCCGAAGTCTAGGGTGGCTTGGTAGTAAGCGGCGTTGATGCGGTAGAAGGTGGCGTGGACTTCGGTTTCAACGCTGTCGAACGTGTCGAGGATTGATTCCGCGGTGTCAAGGTCCTTTCGGGCGCCGGAGGTATCTTCAAGACGGAGTTTGACGTCGGCAGCCGCTACGAGGGCGTAGACGTAGGCATCTTGGGAGGAGGGCTTGTTGACCTTTTTAGTCAGGTCTGTGAGGAAGGTGAGGCGTTCGTGCTCATCTGAAGATTGTCAGTGCGGTACTTGGTACTTTAGATTGGAATCTGTACCTGAGCATTGAGTGGCTGCCTGTAAGCCTAACGAGACGAACTTGAGCTGGTTGATCTTCTCGGCAAAGCTTAAGATGAATCTTCTAAACAACGGCAGTCTCTGTGAGGTACTAGCTGGGGTATTGAAGTATTCAATGAGAACGTCTGTAAGTTGGTGCCATAATTTGCGTTCCCAGTAGTCCTCTATCGTCAGGAAGCTTGCTTGTAATTCTTCAGGTGCAGCTTCGCGTTGTTCGGATAGGAAATTCGAGATTACTTCTGGATCCATCTCTGTAATATTCTGAATTCTTTGAGGTCTGGAGACTTCGAGCTCGAACGCTTTCCAATCGTAGGGGAGAGAGGGTTGAAATAGCTTGGCGGTTAAAGATAATAGAGCTCGAGGTTGCCGCTTCTAGCGAGTAAGTTGGGTCAACAGGGGTGGTGCAGCATTATCCCTTCCCTTGTTAAAACCCCAACGTCCGCGCATTCAGAAACAACGTAGCCCAGATGACTTCAAAATGGCTCTCGCGGTGGATATCCAAGCACTGCGCCGCCAACTCTGGCTATTCTGCCCAGCAGATCGCTACCACCCAGTCTTAAAAAGCGTGTGCACACAAAGCGCAAAATGTATGCGAGGCATGAGAACCGACACGCAACGTGTCTGCTTCTAATCCACAATGCACTGCATGAGTGAACGGCTGAGCTCCTATGAAAGGATTCCCCGCGCCGTTTAATTTATGAAGATTTACCACAGTACTCGCTTTTCCCCATTCAACTCCAACCCTTCACCATTCCCAAGCGCTATGGCTGTCCTGAAAGACCTCACAGATGAGTTTCTTGTCGAAGTCGTTAAGTTTTTAGCCTGCGACAAGACCACTCTTCACAGTCTAGCCACTGTGTACAAGAAGCTAAATGGATTAGCAACTCAAATACTAGCCCGTGATGTCGATATTTATGTTCATAATCAAGATCAAGGTAAGCAGGACGTCTTCATGGTGGAAACTCCTAAGATATGCTGTAAATTCCCTCAATTGCTGTCACCAATCATAGTGACTAACATCGGTAATAGTATTCGCTCGGAAGTACGATCTTCTGATGTCTAGCCTTGACAAGTGGTCAGATCTGAACTTTTGCGTGAGAACAATTACTATCAGGTACAAATGAGTCAAGAGCAAACGAAATCAACCAAAGAAGGCTGCCATTTCACGCGCGAATGAACTACTGAGGAAACTACCAAATATCAGGTCACTTTGCATAAGTAGTCTGGGGAGATAACGGAAGTACATTCGTGCCTGACTTCCTAGACCATATGGAACACCCTCACCTCAAAGAAATCACATCACTGGGTTGGAAGACTTCTTTGGATAAAATCTGCGACTACATGGGCTTAAAAAGTCTGTCAAGCATCGTCGTCAAGAACTTAGATCAAGGATCGAAGGTGTCTTTCAAACGCATGAATCCAAACCCAGCAGGAAGTGATGGTGCCAACCTAACTTACATGGATTTAGGCGTGCCACACTTACCCCATTCAGAGCTACGTAAAATCTTCGAACTCGTGTCCACTGTCGTCACTTTGCAATGCGCCATGCCTGGTCTTAGGAATCGGGAGCCCCGTTGCCATTAAGACGCCTTAAGACCATAATGATGTCACCTCTTTCGCCGGCCCTGATGGCGCAAGCCTTTCCACCGTTACAGGCATGTCTGGTTGAGCCAAGGCTCAGCGATGGGCTCATTACAAATTGGCCCGGCCATGATGGCACGCGGATGGACACAAGCAAGTTCACATGCCTGAAAGTGTTGGTAGTGCCGTCCGCTTGTTTTTTCAGAGGCTCGCCAGAAGTAGAGAGGAGGGGCGTGAGGGAACTGCTTCCTCTTGTTCTCGAGGAGCTGAAAGTACGGCCATTCAGCTCGGTACAGAGGCTCTCGCGCTAACCCAAGCCTCCACTAACATTAGCTGTTGTTAAATTTCGGCAATCATTCCCTTTACACCGATGATGAGCTGCTTCAATGTTTTCCCGATGGGAAGTATAGTAATCACTTCGAACTTCAACACTTTTACCGATACGCATAGCTATCGGAACTCGCTGAAGCCAACATTAAGGACAATGGCTCTTTCGTTCTACGCAAAGTCACTATGCAGGAACAGATCAAGCACCTGAGGGGGTTCCGCTATGGTAGGCATGTCTGGGAGCTGCCATTGTATTTACGTAAGATTTGTACCAGTGCTGAGCTTGATTTAGAGGTGTGGTTACGAAAGCCAAAAGAGCTGGGGAGTGGATTGAATTAGCTGTTTTCGGTGTGCTTCATGTACTTGCTTTCGAACATGTTTACATGACTAAATATCCGCTAGCTTTCACACACTCTATAGCTTGGTTCGTCAAGCCGAAAAATCCATGCTATCTGACGGTCATCTTATTCATGAGATCTTGCTGCAATTCCTCGTCTTGTAGCCGCATTTGCCATTCTCGCGCGTGTTTTCGGGAAAGGCCGAGTTTGGCCTGGTGGCTACTGTGATCTGGGACTTGGGACGAAGCACCTACCTGAACGAGAAAAATAAATGAGGAGGGTAATGACAGACTCTCGCCGTTTGAAAGAGATGAGGATCAGCCCAGACCAACGAAATTCAGGACGCCGATAAACGAATGGATGAGGAGCGGGTGGTCGAGAGAGCGTAAGAATGGGACGTGGAAGGAGGTGTCTGGAGTATAGTGTACCGACGATGACGACGAAGTCACAAGCACGAAAGATCGCCATCGTAAGGGGAGATCTTTCGACTAAGGTTGGCGGCGTTAAATTTGAAAGCCATCGTCACAGCTGGATAGCCTGGGTTGTAGGTCCGAGCGAACACTCATGAGACGGGAATGCAGCTGGGTAAATAGTGTAAGCGAGCTGTGCGAGGGAGAAGGGAAGGTAGGTGGATGGAGGAGACCTTCCGGGCGATTGGAGAAGGGAAAAGGAGGGCAGAATAAAATAAACAAGGAACTGTGAGGGTTTGAACAATGGCGGGGAGGAATTTTGGAACAGGGAATGAGGTTGACATCAGACTCTCTTCTCTGTCGTCGCCGCTTGTCTAGTAGACACGCGCTCGAAAGCTAGGCGTCTAAGTCTCGCCGTTGCCGTCTGTACGACCACTGTAACTCCAACGTAATGGTGAAAGAGAAACGTAATGATTTCTGATATATATATGGAATTAGGCATCGGCAAGCTTGGAGCATATTTCTGGCTTTAGGTGCTCTCAACTCTCAAGCAACATAAGGCTTGGCGCTTCAGCCAGCGGCAGCTTTTTGCGCTAGTGCGGCAAAACCCCCGGATTTAGCCACGACGTCAACCGAGACTCGCTTTTGGAAAGTACAGATTCTGGTGGTCCAGCACACAGCCATGCAAAAGTGCTGGGCCGCTCCAGCTTCGAAAGGCTTGCGCACATACAACCGATCTCAAAGGACGTGCAATGCCACCGTGGTTACCCGAAGAGGACTCCAAGATGTATCAATCACCAGGACTGGGAAGCCCATCATACGAGTCCAAGGCGGCCGATCATCACTAGGTGGACATACTGCGACAGTCTTTGGGGCTACGGGGTTCTTGGGCCGCTACATTGTTCAACGACTGGCCCAGCGAGGATGTACTGTCGTCGTACCCTTCCGAGAGGACATGGCTAAGCGACATTTGAAGGTTACAGGAGATTTAGGAAGAATTGTCTTTATGGAATTTGATCTTCGCAACACCCAATCATTGCAAGAGAGCGTACGGCATTCAGACATGGTTTATAACCTCATCGGCCGAGACTACCCTACGAAGAACTTCGACTTTGAGGACGTCCATGTGGAGGGACCAGAGCGTATCGCTGAAGCTGTGGCTAAATACGACGTGGATCGCTTCGTCCATGTTTCTTCATACAATGCCGATAAGAAATCTCCATCAGCATTCTTCCGATCTAAAGCCAGGGGCGAAGAAGTCGTGAGGACCATCTTCCCTGAAACAACAATTGTCCGACCCGCTCCTTTGTTCGGTTTCGAAGATCGCCTTCTGCATAGACTAGCAGGCATAACGAACACATTAACCGCAAACCATATGCAAGAACGCTTTTGGCCCGTCCATGTAAGACCCCAAAATGTCCCTTGACACTGTTAATTTTAATGTTAATGTCAACAAAACCTCCAGGCTATCGACGTTGGCAAAGCGCTCTACCAAATGATCGAAGACGACTCTACCGCCTCCGAAACCTACGAACTCTACGGCCCTACAAACTACTCCATGGCTGAGATCGCCAAGCTTATCGACAAAGAAATCGTCAAGCATCGCCGCCATATCAACCTCCCAAAACGTCTATTAAAGCCAGCCGCCGAGCTATATAACAAGCTAATTTGGTGGTCGAAGACGTCGGCGGACTCTGTGGAGAGGGAATTCCTTGATCAAAAGATCGATCCTAAGGCGAAGACGTTTAAGGATCTGGGAATTGAGCCGGGAGATTTAGCGAATTTCACGTTCCACTATCTGCAAGGATATCGAAGCGCCGCTTTCTATGATTTGCCGCCAGCGACGGAGAGGGAGAAGAGGGAGGAGAAGAAGTATTTACATGTCATTGATAACCAGTGATTCGAAGATGGATAGGAGTTTCATATTTTGCTTTTTTATTACTTACTAAAGGAGCATTCTCTGTACATAGGCTCCGTTAGAACAAACTCTAGACACTGCTAAGTTTCTAAAAGCTCCTCCACCCAATTGTTGCTACCGTAGCCATCTCGCCGTTCTAATTCCATCTCCCCCCGAAGAAACAAAGTCGGCCTCTTAAATTGTCACTCCTTGCTCACTCAGCTCAGCCAAGGTATTTCTACTACTGTTTGCTTGTTTGCCTCCCTAATGGCCATCATAGCCTTCACCACTGGGTTCATTTACGCCGCCCCCCCTGCCTTAATCGGCTCAGTCAAGGTACTGCCAATATCGGCTGTGTGTTTACCCCCATAATGTCTACCAAAATCCCACTACCGGCTCCGTTATAGCCGGCCCCGGCTCGTCCATCCTTATCCGTCCGCCCCCTTCCTCGCCTTCGACTTCTCCTAACTACTCTAACCCCTTGATCTCCTTGGGGAAATCTTGCGGCACTCATAAAATGAAGAAGGGGGGGGGTCCGGAGGGGGGGGGGGTCTGGGGAAAGCAGAAGCAAGAAGCTAGATGTGAAGAAAGAACAACGGGAAGACAAAACTGCATAGCCGATGGATGGGAATCGAAACCAAGACGTTTCGATGCAAACAGCTTTCGCTTTTGCGAGAAGGCTTCGTCACGAGTGGGTGGGGTCTTTGAAACATGGCGAGCCATGATGCAGCGCGAGTTAGTTGTTGGTGCACAGGAAAGCGAATAGACTAGAGTACGATTTCTGGTCGTTGAAGGGGGTGGGGTGGTTTTTTCATCATAAACATTTCATGGACGAAGATTGCCGACGTGGGATCTTTGCTGAAAGGTCCGATGGTTATGTTGGATGTGATAGCTGAAGTTCATGTATATGAAATCTTCTCAACTCCAGTCCTTCCTCCATTTGCAAAGGAACTCCTCCCGTATTCTCACAAAAAACCCCAATGTGCCCAAGACACACACCAAAGACCCTACCCGCCAGAGCCACTCTTCCGACCCCCCTCCGCATTCCTCTCATCCAGCTCTTGAAACCCTCTCAAAATCGCATTGCCCTCTTCCAACCCATCAGGATCTATGTGTCGAGAAGTAAGCGATTCGTGACATGCATTCACAAGGTATTCAATCGCGTACCCATCTTCAGACCATATGACGCTTGGAAGTTTGTTCTGCTTCCCCACCCGTCTTTGACAATTTTGTAATTGCTGGGGGCGACATACTGGGCCTCTTTTGGGGTGCTGTTGGATTGTTTTGAGGTGCCGCTGCTAGAGCTAGTGTTGTTGGCTTGATTGTGTGGAGGCATCGTGGGTGCTTTTGCGACGAGACCAAAATAGAGAGGTGGGATGGGAGTCAACGTACTTGAGATCTACCTTAGAGTTAAGATAAGATAAGCCGCGCTAACCAAAACCACGCGGCAGCGCTACTGCAAGGCCCCGTCATCACCCCGGGTTGCTCCCTAGCAACCAATGTTTACAAGCGAAGAAAACCCAGCCATCTCCCAACTTGCCAGCCACACCCCCAACCTTTTGGACTCGGAAATACTGGTCGTGCGAACCTAGGAAATTTCTAAGGGGAGAAAAGATTCTGACCCATTACCCTTCACTGTGTATATGTGGATATTGTCTGACGATTCTAGTTCTAGAAGATTTCGAGACCCCTTCTTCACTACATTCCTCGATTTACATACCTCACATAAGCCTCATCTTCTCAAGAGACCAAGACAATTATAAGACATTCCACGGGAAATATCATCCACGAGGATTGCTTGGCAGCCACGGGACTCGTCCTTCCAAGAAGGACTCGGCAGCGAGTGGAGGCTACATCGACATCGAGCTGGCTGTAGGCCACTAAGCCAGCCAAGATGGCAAACATGAGATTTGCCCTCGGTTTCAAGCGTACCTCCTCATACTCAAGTGATCAGAAGCCGAACGTTAGCTAACAAACTTTTAGGATTCATCCCATTCCTCGGCTACCATCATGTCCTCATGATCCTTATCGCCATCGCAATAATCCTCCTCTCTCTCCTCCTAGCCGGCTGCTCATCATCCTCGCCTCTAATACCAAACATCTTCCTAATATCACTCTACTACCAAAAAGGCACACCGACTTTTGATCCAGCGCAAGTGGATCCCGGTGTCACGACCGCCATTGCGAACATAGTTGGCCAGGCTAGACTGGAAGTCCGAGTAGGCTATTTTGGCATCTGCATAAATCCAGACGGAGGAGCGTTCTTGTGCAGTAACAATGCAAGCAGTCTGGCGGGCCAAGTGAGCGTGGATCAGGATCCGTTGAACCTGATATGGGTGGCTAGCACGTTCAAGGATAGCATTGTTTTCCCATACCTAATGTGAGTCTCGCATTCTCGTCGTTGTTTGTCTGAAACCCGCTAACATTACCACGCAGAATCGTCGCCATAATCCTTGCTTTCGTTTGCTTCCTACTACTCGCCACTTTCCCTGGCTGGCACGAGGAAGTCGACGAACGCGGCTCGGAGCACGATGTCAAACCCTTCCCTTCACGCCCCGTCTCTCAAATCGCGCTTGCCCTCATCTTCATCGCCTCTGTTTTCGTGCTCGTGTCCGTACTATGGCAACATACAGCATCAGTTGCAGCGAGTACGATAGCGCAAGATTTGGGGAACGGGAGTGTAAAGAGTGGAGTGGGGACGTCAGCGATGATACTGGGCTGGTTTGGATTCGCATTGTTGATTATTGTGACGATTGGGTTGTTGGTGATGATATTAAGTATCAGTTTGCTGGATCGGTTGACAGATGAATGATGAGGGAATTCTCTGGTGGAAGAAGAGACAGAAAGATTGTTGGACATGATAATCTGCATAGATCCTTGGAAATGATTTGTTTTCAGCGATGCATTTGAGACCGACACTCACATATACCCTTCCCGATAGCCGATTGTACAGCGCTTCCATTTCTCGGACATTATTCCTGGGGCATTTTCAGGGGTTTTCGGTTGTCTTCGACACATTTTCGATGAAACAACTCAATATTTGGGATGGCCTTTCAAAGTTCTGGATTTGCCCGGGGAAGGAAACGATACATAACAGGGACTTGTTGGAGCGGAAAATCTTTTTGTACATACTGTAGATGGCTGGTGGATGAAACCGAGCATGAGGACATGAAATCCAAATGCAAAACGATATGCTATTCCTGTTTTGCCTAGTGACAGTTTCGTAATTCTTTCAGTGGGAACAAAGGTTAATTCCGAGATTGATTCCGAGAGTAATCAGGCCATGAACTCTTTCATAACGCCTTGGATATCCCGTTCTATAACGCCCCATAACGCTGCATGACCCTTTGACAATATAAAAAAGCTCCCTTCAATAGAACATAGAGCGACGGCGCGCATCTTCCATATAGTCAAAACTTCCCATGAAATTGTTCCTTTAGGGTGCCGCTCTCATCCTTCGCGGTTTTGCGACGCAGTCATAACTCGCAACATGGAAGGCTTACTTCCCATATGGTAAGCCACCCGCACCCACGCCACCTGGCTGAGTGTAGCCTCCATCTCCCAACGCCGGAAACGTCGTATCGTACCCCTGACCACCCGGACCAGAAGGGCCGTCATCGTAATTCGGCTTAAAGCTCTGGTAGCCGTTACTCTGGCCGCCGCTACGCCCGTTATTCTGTACATCGTCAAGAGATTTGTAGCCGCCTCTGCTTCGCCCCCTGTTGTTGTTGTTGTTGCCGCCGCCGCGACCACCACCGCCACCGCTGCCGCCGCCTCGTCCTCCTCTCCTGTCGTTATGTGGGGGATACCGATGTTGGCCACCTCCACTAGCATTGCCACCTCTTCCTCGGCTTTGATCTCTCCCTCCTCTGTAGCCAGAATTGCCGCTAGGTCTCCGATTTTCGTCGTTGTTGTAGCCGCCTCTATGGGGCCCTGGGGGTACGAAGCGGTGGGTTCCTCTATCCGGTAGCCCTACATCTTGGTCGTGCCGTCTCTTGAGGTTCTTGTGTGCGAAGAGGCTCTCGTATTCCCCTTCTCCTTCTACTTCCCGCTCGACCCGCAATTGGACCTTCTCGCCTACTACAGATTGGAAAACGAACTGCTTATCCGCGCTCACTGGCTGCCAATTCTGGATCCTGCCGGCATCAATGGGTCGAGCCCCTTTCAATAGGGCCAGAACAACGATAGGCACAGGATTGTCGGTGTGAAAAGCGGCATTGGGTGGCACAGGCGCAACCCGTGCAGCCCAGATCTTGGATTCGTAGATTGCCATGCCCGTAACTTGCCAGGTCTGCTTGTAACCGATGCCGCCTACTCGTTCGAGGATGGATGGTTCGCAAGGGCGTGGGGTAATAAGGATGCTGTTTGCCAGGAATTTGACTTCACTTTCGGGCATCCCCGATGGAAGGTTTACGAGGGCGAGAAGCCTAGCGGTGTCGACCGGAGAGATTAGGTAGCCAGTGTAGAAGACGGTGCGCTTGATCTCATAGCGATAGGCGTGAGATGAGGCTCTAGATCTGACGGCAGTGTTGTGGTTGTTGATCATGCGTTGAACTTCGGCAGTCTCGATGACCGGATCCAACGTAGTTACAGCATCTGCTACTTGAACCACCTCCGCTGTTATTGATTTGCGAGGAGTCGGCGCTGTAGGCGAGAGGAGCGTTTTGTTGAAGGTCTCAAAGAAGTCTCTAAAGGCTTTGGTATGCTTTGGTCTGTCCTCATATATTCGTATCTCATCAGCGTCTTTGTAAGTGTGTACTATATCTTTCAAGAGGGCCTGCTTATACAACATTGTACTCCCAAATTTCTGGTTGTTCGGCCCAGTTTGAGGTTTCAAGCATATCATGTCAAAGGGCAGCTTCTTGCTTGCAGCTATTCGCTTGATTAGATCCGCAAAGTTATGTTCTGCGCGGCCCGTAAGCAGAATAGTGAGGGCATCTTTTTGCTGGATGCTTAGCTCTACCAGGTTGACTAGTTGCTCGTTCCACCATCCTTCCCAAGCTTTGGGTTCCTCTTTCTCGATTCCTTCACCAGTTGCCTCCAATATGCGCTGATCATGCCACCAGCCTCCATTGAGAAAGCACTCTTGGGTTTGGAGGAACCCTACAGTTTGTCCTGTCCATAGCTTTTGGTTTGGTAGCGGGCTCATGAACAAGGTGTTGTCGAAATCATAGACATGTAGAGCTTTGACCTGAGAGACAGGCGGTAGATCTCGGCTGTGACATGACCATCTTTTCAGGCCAGTAAGAGTGTGGGTGACAATCCTACGCGTCGTTGAGTTCACCGACCCGGTCGCTAAAGGTGCACTCATCTTTGTCGGATCTTATAAAACCTAGCTATGTCAGTTAGAGCTCTGTGACTTCCATCTCCCCCATGCTAAGAGAAGCCGTGAAGGTACATCTTGAAGCGCGCTGAGCATCGAATGATATGACATTGCGCTGCTTGTCTTTCAACTGTTCTCCGCTACTCGTAGGGCTTGCCGAAAGGATCGACATACCACCACCGTTACCCTGCAGTCACCTCGAGTACATTAATCGCTTCCACGTTCACAACCATTTTCTTTCCTCATACTTACCTTTTTGGGCCTCTCGTGATCAAATAGACGAGTAGGCATGACTCGAGCCCTGCATTGCACAACGCGGCGGCAAGTGTCATCGAGCTATCTTCGGATATCTCGCCGGAGCAATTTTTGATGGTCTATGTTGCCTTTGTACGCTTCTTTTCATTGACGCTCTGGCCTTGCGCCACGGGTTGAAGAAGAGACTCACTGTTACTCCAGTAAGTTGATGACGCGTCTTGTTTACAAATGAGCGCTTTACTTCTGAATGCTATATTACCTATTTCTGTTTTTTCTATTAGTATATTGACCTGGATCAGGGTCATGATCAACTTCTTAAAATCACGGCTTCCATATACTACGTAGAAGTACCTACGGGGAATTGCACTTGCAATTCGAACCCCTTGGAGAAGGCGTTTTGCCGAACAATAATCGTCCAAAGGGGCCCTGGAGGTGGAGAAAGGTAGGGTGCCTTCCCTAGGGTAAGCATTAAACAGTGACGAGACATCACTGTAGCTGCAATTCTATGTTTCAAGTCCAAGAGACATAAAACGGTCAATTCGTAGTACCAGAAAGCCATAGGTCACCTATGCACCTAGAGCCATTGAATCTACGAGTTAATGGATTTCAAATTCCGTGTCTTCCAACCCAGGCCACTCCAGCGCCTCGCCGTTCATAATCTCGTGGACATAACAATCACCAACCAACAGGTAATGATTCCCTTGTGGCCGTAGAATTGCGGGAGCTCCACTACCGTACAGAAGGCAAATCACGTCTCCGACCTCCTCCAGAGGTTTCCCGAGCCCGATATATCCGCGCTCAGTGACAAATATGCGTCGCCGGTACGAGTCAGCTTCATTTGCAGCTAGAGAACATGCAAAAGAGCCTTGCTTGAAGGAGTGGTCGAAATGACAGTGCTCTGGCTCAGGATGACTCTTTTGCCATTCCTGATGTCGTACCTCCTCGTGCCAATCGTTAAGGTATATTCCAAATTCTGGGCCGGCAATGCTGCCGGAATCGTCGGTGTTGAGAATTACCGTACGCCAGTAAACCTCTTCCCATGGCAAACGGTGAGGATCACCTTTGCTTGTCGATTCGCCCGGCCTCAACGGACAAGCTAGATCCTGTCCATTAAACGAACCGTGTAAAGGGCTTTGCGAAGCTGGCGCTTGAGCAGCTGTATGCTTCTGGATAAAGGCATAACGCTCCCGCTCAAGCACTGCCCAGGGAGAATTGACGCCTCTTGCTTGGACGTCGTCACCCATCTTAGGACCAAGGAATTTGATGCAATCGAGTTTTCGGCCTCGAACATAGAGTACCTCCGAATCATCGGTGAAACGGATTCGTGAACCCGAGAATCCGCATACGGAAAATCTTTGCTTTCGGCTCATGAGCTGCTGCTCGACAATTCTCGATGCATTTGGATCAGGCGGGATGGAAAGCCAGGTTGGCAATTTTGACTTTTCTCCTTCTCTAATGCCAGCACCGTAAAGCAACCATAGAGGGCTCAAGATACCGATGGAAGGTTCCTCCATGTGTCTCAGAAGAAGGTTCTTGCCTATATGGAGAAACACGCTCCGCTCATCAGAACGATAATCTGGCTGGAAAACTGGGTTCTGTGCCTCATCACTGAGACCCAACCAAGCGTAAACTTTGTCCACAGCCATGGTTGCTTGTAGTTTGGCGTCCGAGAAAATCAGGTATGATAATGGTAGAGCACAATTTTCGTTCCGCAGTCTCTGGTATACTGTTCTCAACGAGAAGATTGCAGAGGGTAAAGAGCCTTCAAACTCGAATTGCGCAGGGATTACGTTGGTAACCTTCTCCAGATGACTGTACTCCAAGGTCATTGAGCCGAAGACTACCATTAGCTTTTTGCTAACTGCAACCTCCTGCATCACCCAAACTCGGTTAAAGTAAGGTCTATCATAGAATCGTCTTAAGGCTTGCCAAAAGAGAGGTCGAGAGATACTACCAATACCGAGATTGTTGAGGTTATCCTCTAGTAGTCTTCCTTTCCATTCAGGGTGTTGCATTATATGGAAATACAAAGTTTGGATCAAGGCAGTTGCAAGAAAGCCGTCATCACCGGCTCCACCAAGCCATACAATAGTTTGCATAGATTGTGCGTAAATATGTCTCATCAACTGTATCTGGGCAGCCTTTTCATCTGGATCGTTCTGACAAATGCATATAGCGTCAACCCAGACCCAGCGATGCTTTCGTGTTAGTCGAAGATTGAAAAGCGCCGCTTCTAAATTCCTGGTAATATGTAAGTAGCAGTCGTCGCACTTCAATCTGGTAGTGACCTTGTCGTCACCCCAAACATATGATAAAGCAAGATAGCTAGGGTGTTTATCGATGGAGAAGTATTCCAACCTACAAACGAGCTTGTTCTGATCAGAGTCAGGCTCCAAACAAAGCAGCCGAATTGGATACGGCCCAAACAGCGGGCGGTATTTGTACAATGGATAGAGATTGGGAGTGCTTGACCGGCGCTGGCGGTTTCTCCAAGACCGGCTATATGGAAATCTGCCGCACGAGGACTCGCTAGGTAGGCGGAATCAACAGCTTGTATGATTGACGCATATAATTAAACACTAAACGATGGTACAAGGATATTTCTGATTCTTTGTCCAACATGGAAGTACTTACAGGTTGAGATAGTGGGAGATGATTTCAGCCATGTGGCTGTATGACAGTAATTGAGTTACTTTTCTACTTTCTGACTTCTTCAACATAAGCTTAAACTTCGAAGCATTTTGGCTGTTGTTCATCGAGAGGTTGTTAGCCAGACCGAAACCCTAGGCAGCAAGCGTTAGAGGAAAATGAAATAAAGCAGCAGCTCACCCACGCTCAGAGGCCAAGCAGTGGGAGTCACCTTAGCATAAAACGGTCGAGTACTCTTAGAGTTCACCCAGTTCTCAACAGTGGGTAAGGTTAGAGCACATTTCTATCTTCTGCCAGCTTGTGTTTCTAAGTAGATTATGTTTAATTATAGAGCGCACAAGCGACATTTCTCAGCAAGATTCTGTCTAACAATCACCACAAACCAGCCAGTCAAGTTTCAAAATGGTTCAGTTATTCTGGCGCCATAGGATCTATGGCCGAGAAGAGACTCGAGCAAGAGCAAGGGTGGTTGTTGATAGTTTTTGGTCAAGAGGTAAATACTACCGGTTCAGGCTCGCAAGCCCCAATAAGGCATGGCATTAGCCGCATCAACCGCAGAGCCGCACTGACCTGACTGCGCGATGACAAAATACCGAATACGCCACTCATTTCAACGAACTTGATCAAGTACACTACACCACTTACATTGTCTTTCATGTGCATGGAACAAGAAGACGATATCAAGCAGCGAGTGCTACGAAGCACACTGGAGGAAGTTAAGGCGTCCACACAGATCACAGATGGTCACGATCCTTGCGTCATCTGCCTCGACTCAATCTCCGAGAGAGCTGTTGCGTCTCCCTGCCGGCATCACAGCTTCGACTTTTTATGCCTCATGAGCTGGCTAGATCAGCGCGCACAATGCCCTCTATGTAAGTACTCGACTTATCTTGGTTCCTTTGCACAAAGGGGCTAATGATGGCGTAGGCAAGACCCAAGTCGTCAGTGTCGAGTATGACTGGAAATCTTCTGAAGATTTCAAGATTTATAGCGTTACACCAACCGGCGCGTCGACTGACAGGTCATCTTCATCTAGGGCTATACCCGAAGGTATCAGTCAACGGCCCCGGGCTAGTTGGAGACCCCGAAAGCAAAACAGGCCATGGCCAACACCAAGTCCTGATGCTGCCCTCCTTCGGCGAAGACAAATCTACCGCCATCAGCTATACTCCTCTCATGTCGGATCAAATCGACTATCAAGGTTCCGGGACCTCACCCCACAGCTCTTCGGCCGCGATGAGGAATTAGTTTCACGAGCGCGTAAATGGATCAGAAGGGAACTGCACGTTTTTGAATTTCTACAATCGAACAGTCTTGAAGCGGAGGGCGTCACTCGAAGAGCGAACAACGTAGAATTCTTACTGGAGTACATCGTCGCTATTTTGAAAACTGTGGATATTAAGGGCAGTGGTGGCCAGGCCGAAGAAATGCTCCAGGAGTTTATAGGCAGGGCCGACACCCGGCTCTTTTTACATGAGCTCAGGGCATGGCTTCGGAGTCCTTACACCTCGCTGGAGGATTGGGACCGTCACGTGCAGTACAGCGAGGATCCAACAAGATCGTCTGGTGGTAAAGCGCAGTGCAGGGCTCCATACCAAGGTGCACGAGATCACATCGAGCATAACGTGAGTGGCCCGTCCAAGCACACCAGAGGCCCCAGTAGAAATTTTTCAGGCCAACGCAGCAACCATTACGCACCCTATCAAGATCGCCGTACAGCGAGAGCAAGGCTGCAGTACGTTCAGAATGACCAACCCGGCTGAGTCAATATGCTAGTACTTGAGTATCTTGAAGAGCCACTCGCTAGAACACTAGCTTGATTTACAGGTCCTCGAATTGAAATTTACGTGGTTTGTTATTTGGCCGAGGTTCTAAATCAGAGACTAATGGACTGTCAAAACCTTGTTCTATATGATGCTATGTCGAATCCAGCTCAAGTGTATATATATGCACAGCACATGGTGGTTGCGGGCTCCAGTCTCCCGGGTAGTGAAAAGTGGCAAGGCGTCGCTTGTGGTGGGCACTGCCACGACCAAGGAATGGCTTGAAGATGATCGCATGTTGAGGAAGGGAATGTGGAGGTAAGCGACTGGATAATGCTTGTTAAGATAAAGTGAAAACCCTCTGCATGTCGGAGGATTGAGGGGCAGAAGAACATTTGCCCTTTCCACTGAGAAGAAGAGGTAGAGAGTGAATATTCCCGATGTGGAGGAGAAGTATCAGATCTCAACGGCAGGAGTGATCGAAGACCCTAGGGATAACGTCAATTGTGTATCAGATGGAAAGACAAAATACACCGAGGCTTTCAGCTTCGATGCTGGACCAATTTTGAAAGTAGCTTTCCAAGGAGAGCTAGAATAAGCCCACAAATGGGGTTGCAGCCGAAAGACCCGAACGAGATTGCCCAGAACTCAGCTTTTGGCAAAAACTAGATAAACGAGCTACGGATACATACTATAGAGCTTTTACAAGCAAATAGCGAGCAGCAGAACGTCGGCAGAGCGGTTCCCGATTTCCGGTCTCCAACAAATATATCCACCACAAACGGTGACTGTTCTCTGCACCCTTTCAGCGTGTTGTCTCCTATTCCTGCTGAACCAGATGAGGCGCCTCATCGGGTCCTCTCTCCCTTCAGATCCGTGGCAACAAAGCCTCTACATACTCTAGACGATAGCGTTTAAGGAAATTAAGTCGGGGGCAAAATATGAGAAGCTCCACAGAGCATATGGAAGATCCGGGGATGGTATTAGTTAACGAGCGCTGTCTCCACATACACATATCTCTCCGGCAGACATATTTTTCTACTCATCCAAACGCAATGCGTCTGTGGAGCTTGGGGCTCTTTCCAAGCAAAGACCGGCTCGGCTGCAGCACAGGATGGGGAATCTGGTAGGAATGTGGATGAGCAAAACCCCACATCAGTCGTATAGCTCAAATCTATCGCTCGAGATCCTTCTAGGTATAAACAACAAACCCGCTCATCCCTCACCTCCTCCTCCCAAATTTTCCCCCACCCTTCCCCTTTGATTGCTTATTCCTAATCTTCAGCGCCCTAAAATTCGCATGTGCCGTCGCAGCAATCTTCTTCTTCTTCTTCGGCGCTTCCTCCTTTTCATCTCTGGCTCTATCTTCCTTCTTTTTTGTCTCCTTTTGCTCCGGCCCTACGCTCGCTTCCTCAACACCAATCCCAAGTTCATCCTCCTCCAAGGACTCCTCCCAATCCCTATCCCCTAGATCCCCACCCTCGTTATTACCTAGCGCGCCTTCAACAACCTGTGTCTCCGCCACCACCACCTCCGCCTTGTCTTCCTCGATGTCTTTCCCACCATTCCACTCAACCTCGGGCTTCCATTTTGCTGCCACAGGCTTCATAATAACCCGCCGCGTGCTCCGCTTCTGCCCCTTTTTCTTCCACACCCTCAACGGTTTCCCATCCCTGCCTCTCCCCTCTTTCGCCAATGCCTCCTCATCCTCGCTCTCGCTCTCTCGGTTGCCGTCGGGGCCGAGTGGCATTTCTCCCATTTGGCTATCTCCTACTAGAACCTTCGACGCTATCGGTTTCTTGGTTGTAGCGCCGCCATTATCGCCGCTTTGTTCAGCTTCCAGCTCCCGGAGCATCTCTAGGTCGTCGTCTAACTTCTCCTCTTCCAGTTCCCTGAGCCCACGCACCAAGGCACTGAGGCCGCGGCCGGCGGGTTTGGTCCGTACACGGACTGGACTCCATGGTAGAGCCTCGTCGTCTCCGCCATTTGCGTCTACGTCGGTATGACCGCGCTGGCTGTCCCTTCTCAAGAATGCAGGGGTTTCATCAAAACGAAGTTTTGAGACTCCACTGCGCGAGCCGGGGGTGCGGCTTTCGACAACGCGGCGGGTCGAGGGTGTGAGGAAGGTGGCGAGGAGGTTGCGCTTTGAGACGCTGGTGGGGGTTTTGGTATGGCGGTTGGGGCTGTCGAGGGGCTTGTCATGATTTTGAACTTTACCGAGGGGTCTTTTGGAAGGAGTAGCAAGGGTGTGGAGTGCAACAGCTTTAAGTGAACTTCGTTTCGAAGGTGTTTTACTGTTGCCCGAAGTGTCGGAAAGCAAGTCGAAAAGACCGAGGACGCGGCCGTCTTTTTGGGCAGTGGGGGCGATGGAGGCGTGGTAGTGGATTGGCGTTAGGCTTGAAGAGACCGGGGGGTCGTAAAGGTCGAGGACCGAGGGGTGAAGGGGATGGGAGTGTTTTGTGCGTTTTGGAGGGGTTTGGATGGAGGTTTGGGATTGGGAGGCGGGATGTTGGCGCTTCTTCGAGGGGCGGGGTGAAGATGATATTTGGGATTGGGATTTGGGTTGAGATTGGGTAAGGGAGGAGCGGAGTTTGTCGTAGGCTTTGTATTTCTTTGCTGGATGGCATTAGTGATCATAGTACTGTGGGTCTGTCTGTATTGATTCTGACCTATTTCCAAATGCTGCTTGATGTCCTCACGTCCGGCTTTGCGCCCTCCGTTGGCTGCGGCGAAGGATCTTTCCCATTCTTTCAGCTCTAGTCTAAGCTTTTGGGATTGGGTTGCTGTCGTCGACTTTGACGGGCTCTCCAAGATTGACATGTCCAAGTGTGAGCAGATATTTCGATCTAGTTAAAGGAACTATTGGTGGTTGCGTCGCGTCGCGTGTCGTGTCGTGTATCAACTACCCCGCCATAAGTAGTTAGAAATAACACGTGACCACCCGGGAGTAACGTCGTTGGAACCAATTGATCATTTCTTACTTTCTATAATCTTATATATTAATGTAATTTGCAGACGCTGATATTGGTCAAAAACCCATCAGTTATCCTATCCTTTATCAGCCTTTTCCCACCTTTGAGGCCTCGACTCCCACTCTTGAGGCCTTGATTTTCACTGTGGTCAGCTAATGTTATCGACAAGTGAACGTGGTGTGCTTCCCAACCTATCTGGTAATGGACTAATTGTTCAAATTACCTGTGCCTCCTCCAAAGGCTGTTTCGACACTCATGCCATTGACTAAGAGGAAAGAGCTCTATAGAATGCGTTACATTGTATTGACGCGGCTGTCTAGGATTTAGTGATACCGGGCCTTGTGCACCGTTCTCTGCTCCACGTGAAAAGCACTCAACAAGCTTCTGCTCTTTATCACATCGACGTGTGTGCTGAATCAATAAGATCGCTTCAACCTTCTGGATCTCGTTGCTTGAACATCTCCTGTGAAGAGATAGATGGGAGCTTACTACCCGGAGGAAAATTGCAGAGGAACCTCTCAGCCTTCCCAGCTTTTCCAATTCTTTCCTCTGCCTCTTTAATGTTTTCTACGAACCTCTTTGGCGCTCCAACATCCATTCAAACACTGTATACTTGCCTCACACACCATCACAAAACTTTAGCTTTCCCAAAGCATTGTTAGCAAGACGTACTATGCTCGTCAGTGCTATCGTCGCTATCTTCATTCTGAAGACACGGTCTTTCAACTCCATACGTACACCACATCAGCTCCTCTAGGTAGCAACAAGACCTATCCGATCCCGCCAATGAACCTGAACCCCACAGCCCAGGTGAGACCCGCTTTTGCGCCGCGGCTAAGGCGACCAAAGGGCTGGTCCAAGATTGCAGCAGCTTTAACAATTTTGGCGTTAGTTGGACAGACCTTGGCAAAGGACTTTACGACAATGGCATCAATCAATTATACCCATCCTGTGCAAAAATACTCTAAGCCTCTTGGCTTTCGAACCTTTCCCCGAGCAGCTCTATGTCATAATGATATTGCCCAATCATTCATGGGTGGTACAATACGCTCTAGACGCACCGTCAGCAAGTTCCTTAGTACACGCCCAGTTGAACTAGCTATCTGAACATGCTGCAAGGGTAATTGTGTATCCAAGGGCCTGAAATTGTTGACGTGCGAATGGCCTGCGGACGATTACGCCATTCCGACTTGCTCTAGGGAAGGTGGGACCACCCAGCGATTCTTCTTCCGTCCCTCGAACGAATGGACCGTCGTAACGTATCGCCTGGCATCGATGGGACAAGCTCTGGCTGTATATTGGTAATTGTGCTACTTCTAGGACACATTTGACTTTTGTTAGCATCGGGTATCACATGTATTCATAGGGAAGGCAGTCGCTTCCTAGATTCGCTCTCAGCATAGTCATGGGTATCGGACGCATGCACGATGGGGAGGAGTTTTCCAAAGCGTTGAGAGATCATGGGCGGTATAGTTCTTGGAACAGTGGGAGATTCCCAAAGAATATCCTGGGTACTACGAGCAACCGACAGTTCGAAGGGATTAGGTTTTTTAGACAGTAACATGCAAATATGTCATTATGGTTGTTCGATGGTCTGACATGCGTTATGCTTAAAGAGAGATCTTGAATTTCTTGATGCGGCAACCGCTGTAAATCGCAGACTTGAGAGATACAAAGGAGGAAGTGAAACTAGCTCCATGCAAGGACGATGTCGATGAAAGTGATCGACTAGTGGAAGAACTGAATTACGTAGAGTTGGAATATAAATGCTTCCGACCCCTTTCAAGATCCCAAATCATCTCGATTATCAACGCCGGACACCACCCAATGCTCTAGCGCTGACGAGAAACATCCCTTGTTGGATTCAAAACTCCATGGGATCACCATCATCTCTTTCCCTCTTGACGCCCTTCTCATCCTTGAGCAAAGCCGCTACATGCGAGCGAAAATACTCAATATACGGCTTCAGGCTCGTCTTCTCATAATCCTGCACTTTCCTAACCTCTCCATCATCCTCGTCGTTCTTGCCCGCAGAGTCCCACGCGTCAATCTCGCCCAACAGCTCCGTCACCGTAGGCACGCCCAGTGGATCAAACCCCTCCAATCGCTTCAAATCAATCGGCACGCAGACGCGCCCCGTGCCGGGATGAATCACAAACGGCGATTTCAGCAAATGGATCTGCTTCTTGCTGACCTCGACATCGAGGCGCGGGTAGGTGTACTCGAGCACGATATCCTGTTTTGCTTCCAGGAGTGCTTTTCCGTCGAGAGTCTTGCTGGCGCCTGTCTTAGCGAGGGCGTCGATGTCGGCCCATTTGCTGGCGCTGGAGCGGCCGGGAGCGGAGTCCCATTTCTTGCGGAGGGATTCGTTGAGGGCTTTGTCGGGGAGGAGTTGGAGGAGGCGCTCTGCTTTTTCTGGGGCGGCCCAGGGGTCTTGATCCGAGAGGATGTCGGTTTGGAAGTGCTCTTTTAGGATGTCGAGGCTTCGGCTAGATTGGCGAATCAGAAAGTATCCCATAATGGATGACTTCGCTGATTATATACTTACGCAAGATGGGGATGTAGCGGCCTCTTTACGTTGACCTTTTTCCCGCTTTGCGCTCCGCCCTTTATAACTTCAAGGTATCCAGCGACAGCTCTTCTTCTCTGATCATCCATGGTTCGAGCTCTCTCATCGCTGATCCATGCGTGCGCTCCTCTACGGCCGGAGTACACCCACATGATATGCTTGAACCCGAAATCATCTCGTAAAGCCGCATCTACTACTTTGATGGCCATTGTAACAAAAGACCAACACTTGTGACAGATGTTGGCTTTATCACAGCAGGTTCTGATCTCGTCGTAATCCGTCAAGTCAATATCAAAAACCAACTCTTTGGCCATGGGACGAAAGGCAGTGGACTTGCGAAGAGTTTTGCGGTCTCGTGGATTAGCAGTGTATACCGGGCCAATCTCGAAGCGTGAAGGGTTGAGGCGAAGGATTTCTTTACGGAGCCTGCGCAGTTGTAAGATAATGCGGCGCGGAAGAGAAGCGTACCTACAGGTCTGAACTAGGAAAGCTTTGGTATCTTAAGTAAGCATCGTTCTGTAATGTAAACGCAAATTCGCGGTGCCCAAAGTCGTTGGAAGGTTTCATCGAATGATTGAGCCATTGGAAGAGGAATCGGAAGGGAAAGAGACGTTGGTAAAATGCAAGCATAACTTCCGGATCGGTGTATTTGGCGGCAACAGGAAGCTGTCTAGCAATCGGTCAGACCGTACTGCCAATTCATCACAGACCTCCTTACACTGGTGCTGCTGGTGGACTGCTCGGTATATTTCCACTTGAAGGCCCGGAGCTTGGAAACTCCTCGTCATCTTCGTCGTCATCGTTGAAAAGATCTTCAAGCTTGACATCTGTCTTGGCCGCATCGCTGATTGTACTGGTGCGAGGGACGTAAGGGTCGCTGGGATCACTGCTCTCTGCATCCTCATTCTCAATATCAATGCCGTTCGCTGGCGCGTCAGGCATGAGGCTATCTTCTTGATTCGGGGCGGGGGAAAGCTCTTCCGAAGTCGAATGAGGCATGCTTTCGGATAGGGTCACGAGAACGCATATATCGTGAAGATCTTGGACAATCAAAGAAGCCGTTGACGCGGGCGAGATTGATGGTTTGCTTGGGAGACGCGATTCGATTTCCTAGCGAACGCGTCGAGTCGCGCTAAATTACAGTAGATACAATCTTGGCAGACTCCCCAGCGCCACACCTAAAAAGGTTGTTCGATAATGCCATGATATGAGAGCTGGAGGTTTTGCTACAAGTACAGGAGTGAATCTATGTTATCTCTCGACACGTTTAAATCAAACTTATACATTCTAGTTACAATCAGTGTGTCTATTACTAGTAAGGTGGGACGTGGTACTAACATTTCCTTCCCATGTGCTCAGCATCATTGTCTTTATTGCTCTCCCTCGCCTCATTTAACATCGTATCAATGCCTCTTTCTTTTAGGGCTTTCTGTGAGTGCGTCAAGCTGGGCGCTCGTAGGTCCGCAGAACTACATATACTTACCGTAAGGCAGTTTTGGTACCGCTTGAATAGAGGAGAACACTCATCGCTCGATGCGTCTCCACGTAGGTATTCTAAAGCGTCAATAGACTACTGTAGCAGATAGACTCTTCCGCAGCCTTACTTTCGCTGTACCACTTTAGAAAACACGAATCGTATCGTCTGCTTCACCTTAGAAGAGAAACCTCCATGCAAGGACATGATATCAACATACTCCTTGACCTCATTACATTCTGGCGCGATAGACGCTGACATTGCCGGGCCCGAGTCTTGTAAGCGTCGGATTCTATCAAAATGGAAGTCTCGAGATGAACACTGAGTTAGGTTAAGGTACCTTAAGGTACGTACCACTGGCAAGTGAACTGTGGCCTAGGTGCTTAGATACAAGGTCGAGGCTCTGCGGAAACCTTAAATCGTTGTGCGGCAAGATCATTGACATTTTTCGAACTTTCTCAGTCTCAAACCTCCAAGAGTGGAGATTTGTCTCACTTCGCGAATCTCGCTCAGCTCTCGATGTCTACAGACAACTCCTTCAAGGAGGTCAAGGAGGCTATCTCCTCAACTCTGATTGACACAACGAGGACTGCCGGGCAGATCGCAGGCGAAGATTTGGCTTTCTATCGGTCTTCGAACCCAGAGATTACCCCCCTGCTCGAAAAGCAGAATACAAGGCTTCTACAGCTTGCTCAGAACTTAGTGAGAGTCGCGGCCACAGGTACTGAGGTCTCGGCGCCCCGTTTGTCGGATGCGGATTCCGTTGAAGACAGTTGGAGAGGAATCGTCGATGTCATTGACAATCTTCTTGAAAAAGCAGACGCGTGCCTGGATGAATATACGGGAGTCATAAAAAGACTTTCTCCTTCTCAGGACGGTCAGCCTTCGAAATCAATCACTCCGGCGAGAAAGCCGCTTCCATTGAAATATTATCGCAACCAAAATATCCCAAAGCCTCAACGACTGTTCCCAAAGGTTCCGTGCAATGACGAAACAACGCCTTTTAAGCCGTTACTTCGATCAAAACCTCACGCTATCGTACCGCTTAAGAATAGCATTCCCCTCACATCTCCCCAGAAGGGTCCCCAACAGTATGGCACACAACTTATCTGTTTCTGAAAGATATTGCACTTCCTCTCAAGAAATCAACTGACACCCACTCAAGGCACGAACATCCCTATGCGACCGAGATCCACCAATCAAAATACCCTGCCTCAACCTACGTAAAGTCCGATCCCATACCATATCTACCCTTTGAATCCACCAAAGCCACTTTGGTGGATACTCCGGAGGCGGTCGCTGCCATGCTCGAAGAGCTGAGATCAGCGAAAGAGATAGCGGTGGATTTGGAACATCATGATACCCATACTTATGTTGGGCTTGTATCGTTGATGCAAATCAGCACAAGATACAAGGATTGGATTGTTGATACTCTTAAGCCATGGAGAGAGGAGCTCCAGGTCCTAAACGAAGTCTTTGCAGATCCAAATATTGTCAAAGTGAGCACTACTACTCAAGAACTCTCAATATTACTGACGTCCATGCAGGTATTCCACGGTTCTAATAGCGACATTATCTGGCTACAGAGAGACCTTGGATTATATGTTGTTGGACTTTTCGACACTTATCACGCATCTCGAGTTTTGGGATATACTAAGCACAGTCTTGCATCGCTGTTGAGTAGATTTGTTAACTTCGATGCAGACAAGCAATATCAGATGGCCGACTGGCGCATGCGGTTCGTAGTTCACTCTAATTCACCGCTCAAAGCTGACCCGATTTATGCAGGCCGCTTCCTGAGCAGATGTTTGACTATGCGCGTTCCGATACCCATTTCCTCTTATACATATACGATAACATGCGAAACGAATTGATCGAAAAATCGGATTTCTCTCAGCGGCATGGCAACCAAGTCGACGAAGTTCTCAACAGGTCCAAGGAAGAAGCGTTACAGCGTCACGAACATCAATTCTATGATGTACAGGATGGTACAGGCCCCGGGGGGTGGGCTTCCATACTCTCTCGCACCCCAGCTTCTTTCAATGAGGAGCAATTAGCGGTCTTCAAGGCCATACATCAGTGGAGAGATACTATTGCTAGACAAGAAGATGAAAGTGTGCATCACGTCTTACCGAAACATGTTCTCTTCAGTATTGCAAGGGAAATGCCCTTGAACAAGTCTGCGTTACTTTCTTGCTCCCATCCAATATCCAGTGTATTCCGAGCACGTGCAGGCGAATTGCTTACCGTTATCTATAGAGCCAAGGTTGCGGGTGTTAATGGTCCAGTTTTGAAGGAAACCATGCAGGATCAAGGATCTACTCTTGCTAAAATCCAGGCTCAAGTCATAGGAGTCGACAACGCTGGCTCAGCAACCCATCCTGCTACTGCGCAGGTAGTAACCCCCCCGCAGATTCCAATCAGCAAGCTGCCAGTCCGCATCAATCGTTCTCAATTTTGGGGTCCAACATTGGATTGCACCACGTGGCATGCTTCGTGGTCTAACGCGCAAATCCAACATGGCACTCCACGTTTAGCTTTAGCTTTACCGCAACTCACGGCACAGATATTTGATGATAAGAGCTCGTTAGCAGCGGGATCATCTCAGGGCGAACCGCGCGTCCGTGCTGAACACCAGTTTGTCAAGGACAGAAAAGCCAAAGAAGACGATGTTTTCATAGTAAAACAGCTTGGTGGTTCCAGAAAACGGAAAGCTAGTGATCTACAAGACACTTCCGAAGCTATTACCGCAGGAGTCGATAGTCAAGCTGGAAATGGCACAGGCCATAGTCCAGACAACAACATGGAAATAACTCTCAACAATGTGGACGCGGACCAACATTCTCTAGAGAAAGCTGATCGCAAGACTCGGCGAAAAGCACAAAGAAGGCTTGACAAGGAGCAGCGTAAACACGAGGAATTGGGCCAAGTGAGGGGGGCAGGCGATGGAGAAGGGCGAGAGGAAGCTGAGGCATTTGATTATGCCAACGAGCTGTCAGTTTTGCATGCGAAGCGGGACAGCAATGATCGTTCTGGGCCGAACAAGTCATTTGACCCGTATGCCAAGTCATTGGACGCTCCCAAAGGAATGCGGAAATCCAAGAAGGAGATTGCCGGCAAGAGCTTTACTTTCAAGCAGTAGTAGTGATGGCAAAACATGGCGTTCGGTAATACTCCGTTTTGGAGATGTGCTGACATTGCCAAGGGTTTGCAACCGATTGGGCTGCGTGCTAACTGTATCCTGTGAGACCTGGGGGGTGTTCCAAGTTCCCGTGAGCTTGGGCATTAACTAAAGCACCCCAAGAGCTTCAAGGATGCCAACGCCAAGCCGTGGGGTGACAGGTACATGGGAATTGGGGCGGTTCACTATCGATCCATCGATGTCAAGCATTAAGGCTGACGCAGATCATTGACTACGATAATCTGCCGTCTCATGGTTTCAATAGCGGATCCGTCTCGCATAGGGAAGCTAATCTATTGCATTGTTATTAAAATTGCCTGTATCCAATCCAGCGCTTAGGCTGGGTTGTTGTACCACCCCCCAGGGTTTTACGGAGTCCGGGTATTTGAGTCACACAAGGAGTCGTGGCACAAGGCAGTAGAATCGTCCTGGTTCCAATGCACTCGATAGATGAAGATCGTGTCGAGCATCCGTCGAGCATGTGTTTACCTGACACACATCTCCCATGCCGACACAGCCTGATCTGCAGCATGTGCATTACGTAGACCCATGATCCACCACTGGATTGTATCTCTCTCACATCTCCATCGTCCAAGCGGTTTGTATTTTCACTTCCGTGACCTGGTGATGATCCCTGCATATCAGAGAGTACCTCTGCCTCGCATGCCGCTGTCAGAGATGATGCAGCATCTATCGCACTCACATGAAGTGTCCGGATTGGGGTGGCGGTCTATCCTTTGATCACCGCGGTTTCAGTGGTCGAATAAGCTTTGTTCCAAGGTCGAGAAAAGCAAAAAGGAGATAAGCAAGTCATCACAGGGTTGGGCACCAGGACTCAGGAGTCCATGAACACCAAATGGAATTATAACATGGTATCCTGCCTGTATCCTGTACCTAGAAAAGTTAATCAACGGTTTGTCGATGTAGCCAATTGGAATTTTGGCTCTTCTTATTAGGACCACAATTAAGATTATCGTTGATTTTTGACAGTATGTAGTCTGACTGTGGTTTGCCCGCGAAGCTCGAAGCTTGGAAGAGTCGAGAACGCGGTACGATTGAAAGAAACCGACTGAGCCTGTAACTGTGTAAGGTAAACTACAGTAGCCGAATTGGCTTAGCGTGAGTGCCCCCTTGCATCCCCCTCTGCACAGTACGACTCTACGAGACCGACTAACCCACTTTTACTGTGCCCTAACTCTATAAACCATCTCATCGTCCTCTTCTTCCCCCCCTCCTCTCCTCCTCTCCCGCTCTCCCGCCCTACCTATACATCTCTGGATTTCGCTGTGCACCCGCCAGCTGTTGTTTCCCCCGTTGACATATCCCTTGAGGCTATCATCGTACCTTCTTATCCTCACTTCCAAGAGCCTCCTAATCACAACACGGCTCCCCCACTTCCGAGGTTGAACAAGCGAAGGATCTTTCGCGATAGAGCTTAAGCCACCAACTTCCGTCAATTTGCGCCACGACCTAGGATCATCGATCTTCGAGGCCTAACCTATACCAGCCTTGGATGGACCCAGACCTTCAGCGGACAATCCCACGAAATTAGAAGCGATCATACGACAAAACCGGCTGGTCCCGGCGACGTCGTTGCGCGACACTCCATAATCAGCTGGGCATACATAGCTCAAGTCTTTTTTCCTCAAGTCAACCCCCGTCTCCGCCATTGACAGTGTATTACTCTCGGAAGAGACCTGCTTCCAGGGTAGAGCGACGCGCTGCGCGAAAGTAACCCCTGGGCCGCATTACGTATTGACCTCGTCTGCACCCATTGCGCCCCAAGCACATCATGTCTGTAGCAGTCATGCCTCCCCAAGGATCCCAGCATTCGAGGGTGTCGAGGGCATCGACGTCCTCGTCGTCCTCGCTTGTACCCATCTCTCGCCAGAATACCACGTCGTCCCATGATGGCCGCTCGATGCGCCAGTCCAAGAGATACTCAACAGCTCTCTATCTGTCCATGTCGGCGAAAGAGAAGGATTTGGAGATTGAGGATGACCTGGCTAGAGGTAGGCGTTGGGAGTGGTAGTCTTTATCGGTCAATGCTGACTGGTGACCAGCCCAGAAAATCCAGCGAGATATCAAAGCAAAGATCTCCAGTCAATCGAAGAAGAACTTTGTCCTCGAGAAAGATGTCCGCTATCTGGACTCAAGGATAGCGCTCTTGATCCAGAATCGCATGGCATTGGAAGAGGTGTGTTCTTTAATGGAAATACGGACGGTGCTGGGACTAATGCGATTGACCAGCAAAACGAGGTCGCGAGCCATCTCGAAGACGCTTCAGACCTTCAAGAAGGATTCTTTCCCAACGACGACAAGACACAGAAATATGGCAACCTCCTTTTCCTCCTTCAATCAGAACCTCGGCATATCGCTCACCTTTGCCGCCTTGTCACAATGGCTGAAATCGACTCTCTACTGCAAACAGTAATGTTTACAATCTACGGGAATCAATACGACAGCCGCGAAGAGCATTTACTTCTAACGATGTTCCAATCTGTACTCACCTATCAATTCGAAAACACCCCGGAATACTCTTCTTTGCTGCGCGCCAATACTCCGGTCTCCCGCATGATGACTACATACACCAGGCGTGGACCAGGCCAAAGTTATCTGAAGGTAGTTCTGCAGGACAAGATTAACTCGTTGATTGAGCTGAAAGACGTGGATCTCGAAATCAACCCGCTCAAGGTGTACACACGGATGATAGAGCAAATCGAAGAGGATACTGGCACTGTTCCAGACTACCTACCAAAGGGTGTCACTGCAGAGCAAGCTGCGGAGAATCAGCAAGTGCAAGAGATAATTGCCCCCAGGCTACAGATGCTGATGGAACTTGCAACGTCATTCTTAGAAACCATCATCAATGGACTTGAAGAGACACCATACGGCATTCGCTGGATTTGCAAGCAAATCAGGAGTCTATCAAAGCGAAAATATGGCGATCCCCAGGACCAGACTATTTGCACCTTGATCGGAGGCTTCTTCTTCCTACGGTTCATCAATCCTGCTATCGTAACACCCAGATCATACATGCTCATCGACGGAACGCCTGCGGACCACCCAAGGCGGACGTTGACGCTGATTGCGAAGATGCTGCAGAACCTCGCAAACAAGCCTTCATATGCAAAGGAGCCTTACATGGCCAAGCTTCAGCCTTTCATCCACCAAAATAAGGAAAGGGTGAACCAGTTCATGTTGGATCTGTGCGAAGTGCAGGACTTTTACGAGAGCCTTGAAATGGACAACTATGTTGCACTTTCCAAGAAAGATCTCGAGCTGTCCATTACTCTAAATGAAGTCTACGCCACTCATTCGCTACTTGAGAAGCATAGCGCTGCTCTAGCAAAAGAAGATAATTCGCATCTCAGTGTCATCCTGCAAGAGCTTGGTCCTGCGCCGCCCCAGCTGCCTCGAAAGGAGAACAGAGCGATCAACTTGCCTCTCTTCAGCAAATGGGAGACCGCCATCGACGATCTCACTGCAGCTCTCGACATCACGCAAGAAGAGGTCTACTTTATGGAAGCCAAGGCGACATTTGTGCAGATTATGAGATCCCTTCCGCAGAGTACATCGGTATCAAGGAGACCTCTACGGTTAGACCGCGTCGCTGAGGTTGCAGCGACCCTAAAGAACGACGCGATTATGGTCCGAAAGGGTATTAGAAGTATGGAGCTTTTGAGCCAACTGCAGGAATTAGGTGTGATCGACAAATCTGATCAATTCGGTCTTCTCCGCGACGAGGTAGAGCAAGAGCTCGTCCACCTCGGGTCTCTCAAGGAGAAAACACTCGAAGAGACCAAGAAGCTCGAAGAGGTATTTCGCACCATTCGCGATCACAATAGCTATCTGGTCGGACAGCTGGAAACTTACAAATCGTACCTCCACAACGTACGCAGCCAGTCCGAAGGCAAGTCGAGGAAGCAGCAGAAACAGCAAGCTTTGGGGCCATACAAATTTACGCATCAGCAGTTGGAGAAGGAGGGCGTTATTCAGAAGAGTAATGTCCCAGACAACAGACGGGCGAATATTTTCTTCAACTTTACGAGTCCTTTACCAGGGACATTTGTCATCAGCCTTCATTATAAAGGTGAGTTCTTATCTACTCAATTCTGGATTGGTAGAAGAGGCTAACGAATGTTCATCACAGGCCGAAACCGCGGACTACTAGAGCTAGACCTCAAGCTCGACGACTTGCTCGAGATGCAAAAAGACAGCCAAGAAGCTCTCGACTTGGAGTACGTCCTGTTCAACGTCCCAAAGGTTCTAGCATTATTAAACAAACGTTTCGCGAGAAAGAAAGGATGGTAGAGCAGACGAATAATCCTAAACTTAAACCCATCGGCTTCATTTCTACCCTCTAAAGTCTCCTATCCGCTATATGGAGCATTCCAGACATTCCCGCCATCAGTTTTGGATACCACTAACCCTCTTTATTTCGGTTTAACCTCCCCAGCTTCGTCTTCTCTTCTTCCATCTTTTCCATTCAGGAGCCTGATACACCTTCTTAATACCGGAGCATTATATGTGCGTGGAGTAAAGTCGTGGCTTTTGCTAGGAGGGAGTTCTCAATGTACGTCGGCTGGCTCCAAGGAAGAAATCAAATTTGTGGAATTTGGTGTTTGGAGGGGCAAGGGCGGGGGGGGGGGGTGTTACATTTTTAGGGGAGGGGATGCAATGTTTATGTGATACCATGATTTGGGGGAGCGAGCGAACGAGTGATTTAGCTAGGGGATTTTACTGTAGGTTAGGTAGCGGTATTGCGAATCATATCTCTACCATTATTTCCAAGAGTGCAAGTTACATTGTGCTTTAAATTAAAAGCATGTCTCATCCTCGTCCGAATCTCCCGCTCGCCTTCCTCAGTATATACAGTATTCTGCCCCCATTCCTTCTTTTCTAAGCAACCAACCAGCACGATGAAAAGCTCCGTAGAGAGCTCGAATGTAATGACAGGGGAGGAACAGAGGGAGCGGATGTATGATTAGGGGACGTTGACGCGAAAGAGGAGGAGAAGGACTGAAAACAATGAAAGAATGAAGAAGAAAAGGTTTTTTGATTATTTAAAACAGAAGACCGTTTCGAACAGACGGGAAATGAGCAAGGAAAACATTGCAGGCAGGGTTTTGAAATCACGATTTTCGATAGAGGAGAGGTATAGCGAAGAAGAGAGTTTCCAAGGTCCTAACGAGCTTTTTTCTATACCACAAGAAACCTTTACGACGACCCTAACCCCCCACAATCCCTCTCTCTCACCTCCCCATCCCAACCGCCCATCCTCCACTTCCCCTCCTCCAACGCCCTCATTCCCAACTCCCCAAATTCGTCGCTACCAAGGGCTTTGATACTCGCGCCTCTTCTTCGTCCTTGATAGCGCGGGAGTCATTTGATGATGAGGAGAAAGAAAGCGGAGCATGGAATGGTAACCGAATCGTGAGTGAAAGGTCGAGGAACGAGGCCGCCGTTGAATTTCCTGCTTTGTCAGGGGGGGAAATGCAGCAGAGGGGCTTGGATGGCAGGACGGCATGTGGAGATGGGTGCGAGGGGACAGGACAGCATGGGGACGAAAAAAAAATCTTCTTTTTTTTCTTTTTTCTTTCTTTATCAGGACAAATTCAAATGCTGGAATCATTGAGAGGATGGCTATTGTTTTTCATTCGCCCATTCCACCAAAACCCCCCCTTTCGCCCCCTACTGCTGATATAACTCACGCAACCGAATTGCACGATATATGACTGGCACAGACCCTGGTCTTAACCATTTGCTCTTCCAGGCTGGAGCGCGGTTTGATGGGTGAGGGGTTTGGTTTGAGGGTTTTTGTTGTTGGGGGTGGGGTGTGGAGGTTTGGGGGAAGGGGATGGGGGCGAGGCGAGGGTTGTGGTATTGCCGCATTGACTGCCTGGCTAGAGAGTAGAGAGAGGTGTAGAGATGGGAAGGGAGACGGTTGCATAACTCGAAGGGTAGGAAATTCGAGTTTGAGACGGGGAAGAGAATCTTGCAGGGGGGACAGAATCATGGTAATTCGTTCCTATCTAAACGGTCCTCATCACATTTCCTCCTCCTGTGATTCTCTTCTCTTCTCCTCTCCTCTCCTCTCTAGCCATAAGCTATCCGTACACAATACACATTGTAGGCCCTGTTTCCGGACTCAAGATTGTTCGAAACGATAGATGGGTAGGATTGAATTTGAGCATAATTCAAGAAAAGTAGAAGATTGGAAGGAAAGAACGAGTTTGAGAAGAAAACGTCACAGTCGAGAAAAAGGAATGGGAGAAACGAGACTGGTCGTGACAAAGACTGATTCTTTATGCAAAGACCATCTAACTAAGCAACACCCGAATCTCCCCCGTCGTCCTTGGAAACACCTCTCTCAATAACCCCACCCCCTCCCTTTCCTCCCCACCCTCCTCCCCACCTTCCTCCCCACCATCACCATCCCCAAATCTCCTCTCATCCACCTCCCCCAACCTCCCCTCTACAAACTCAAAGTCCTCGCAAAACCTCTCTGCCGCCTCCGCCGTAATCTCTCCCGCCACCTTCGCGCTGCTCAAACCCTTCAAGTTTTCCATCGCGTCCATGAGCGCTGAAGGAAGGAAATCGTCGAGGATCTGGCTGGTGGTTTTCAGGGCGTCGGGCTGGAATGGGGGGAGAGTTAGGATTTTGGTGGAGGAGGCGGGGGTAGAGTCTAGGGGCGCGAGGGCGGCGACGAGGGGGTGGAGGCCGGAGGTGTGGAGGAAGAAGGCGTGCTGGTAGTCTGTGAGGGTTGAGGTGCATGTTGCCAGGGTTTCGTTGAGCAGCGAGATTTGGGTATGGACAAAGTTGTAGGGTGATAGTGCTCTTTTGGCGGCGAGGAGGCAGTTGGCGAAGAAGATGCTTTGGGCAGGGTCCTGGGCTTGCTTGGCGAGCTTCTCACAGATGTCGAGGAAGGGGGTTAGAGCTTGGTCGAGGATGGGTTGGAAATCGGATTCTCGGGAGGAGGCGGGGGCGAGCGAAGAGTCGTAGCTTTTCATGAGGGCTTGGAGGAGGTTGAGTGCTTCGTCGAGGAAGTCTGGGATGCGGAGATCGGGTGGAGGGTGGGCGAGATCTGCTTGGACAGAGTTCGCTTGGTCTTTCATTATGGTCTGGAATTGACCGAGGGCAAAGTCCTTGAGAGTTAACAACGTTTCCAAGACACTCGAGTCTTTGCCTAGCAATTTTTGGAACATGATGCGGTAAAAATCCAACAAGTTGGCGATTTTGTAAGTCAACACTGGGTCGTTGTGACTTTGGACTACTTGCTCGATTCGCTGCCGCAATCCTCTTGCTACACCAGCCAAGTTTCGATTGACTACCTGACCCAGCGCTTTTCGTCCGTCAAAGGTACCACTGTCAAAAGCAGACCAAGGTTCACTGTCTCTCCCCGCTTGGATACCTTTCGCAATCTCATGACCATCCGAGACAAAGAGGCTCTCCAGGGCTTCCCGTTCGGAAACCGTTGCAGAGTGGGTCCAGGCGAGCATATCTCCAACGTAGCGGAGGGGATCATGCGCGCTGAATTCGATAGGCTTCGTTAATGGATCATGCCCGGCATCGCTGGACGAGCCAGTCAACGCCGAGTAAAAAGCCTCTGTTAAAACATGTTCGCGAGCTTCAGCGAAGAAATCGAGACAGCTTTCGAACAACGTAGGTCGCTCTGCGAGGGTTCGAAGTGCCTGCCGGATAATAGAGCTGATTTGCGGGTTCTCCAGATTGAGAGATTTGAATTCGTGTTGAATCCATCTGTACAGTTTCTGGAAGCCGCTGTTCAGATTTCTTGAGCTCTGATCCATCAGTTCGAGGCCGAGTCTCTGATTCTCAGTTCCGAAAAGAATCTGGCAGTCGGTGTAAATCTGCTTGACCCTCTTCAGAACGGCAAAGAATCTGTCATCCACAGTATCCGTTGTAGTTGTCAAAACCATCAAGTCTTCTTCAGACATGATAAAATGCTTATTGAATGCATCAAGCAACTGCCGTTTTGTTTCCAAGTCCTGCTTTTGCATCAAAAGCGTAGCGGCCTCTTCAAGCACTGGTCCACTCTCTTCGTGAGCGGCAGCGACATGCTGCCGCATTTCTTGACAGCATTTGTTCAAACTAGCAATAGTAGAGCCTATGCGCTTCAGTTGCTGATACCTTCTCAGCAAGGGCAATCACATCAAGCTATTTGACGAACCTCCGCCACAAGACCAAAATCTTTCACAATCGCACCGTTGCACTCAATGACCTCCTTTTGTACATCAAGGCGCAACCTTCGTCTGATTTCGGGTGTGTTTTGAACGTCTTTCTTATCCAGTATATCTAGAGCATCCCTGATCTCAGTGTCCGCATATGATGCGGACAGGACATTTGTGACCCTATTAGATAGGGCACTGGATCTATTTGGCAGAGATGAAGCAGTCAGTCTGCCATCAAAGCCATCTGCCAAGTCTCCCGAATAGTTTGTGTTACCATTCATTTTATTGAGTGGTACTGTCTAGGTATCTTTGGATCAACCGGGTTGGGGGGAGTTTCTGATAGGGCTGTGGATGGGTAGAGAGCAGATGTGCGGAAGAGCTACTGAAGTACTCCGTATCCCTTAGAATATAACGGTCGCCTAGAACGCGGGATGTGGGGTGTTGATCTAAATGCGGTGACTTCCACACCTTGCCCGATCACAACACCTTCGCACATGACTCCATGATATATAACTGAAACTCCGTTGGTTCACTGGAGATCAGCTGAAAAGACATCACAATGGGTTACATGACATGGACAGATAGACGCTAGATAGATGTCATGAGTATCGTTGGGCGTATATTCATGGCAGGCGATACTGAAGAATGCCTTCAACCCGTGAATCTTGGTACAACTGACTCATAGAATATATCGCTTCCTCGCCATCATGATGGCATCAAACATGCTCTCGAGGTTCTTACCGCCTGCCATAGGAACACCATCTGTCTATGAAACCTTACGTCAGCACGACGAGTCCTCGGATCAGTCCGACATTGAAGAGCGCGCAGGTATGGCCATTGACGAGGAGAATCTGGGTGGGCGCTTTCATGATCATGACCTCGAGGAAGGGCTCTTCGATGCAGCTGCCAGCCACGTTACTGAAGCAATATCGGGAAATTCGAGAGGAAAAAGCAAGGAGTCTCCGAGCAGAGCTGGTCAAAGACACAAGCGGCTACAGAAACCGCCGACGGGAGACGAGGCGGATGAGATGGATGACGAAGTGCCACAATCCTTACTGATTGAAGGCGATCAAGATGCGGTCCCAGCACCAACAAATCGACAGCAGCAAGAGACAAGACCCCCACCAGTTACGGGTCCTACGACTAGGGGAACAAGGGCTAAGTGGCAGGCTACTCAAGAGCAACAACGACTCCACCAAGACTTGAATTCTGCACGACCGCAACACAGGAGTTCTGCTCATCGAGGTCAACCTCTTGGAACCGGGGATCCAAAGGAGATGGCGATGTGGAGATGGGCGAATGTTGAAAACCTTGATAACTTCCTCAAAGACGTGTACGACTACTTTCTCGGGAACGGGATTTGGTGTATACTCTTGAGTAGAATGCTAAATCTTCTGTAAGCATCTCCATCGTGTGGAACTAACGCTGGCATCTAACAGATCATAGTACCCTGGCATTCGTAGTAGGCTTCAGCACTTTCCTCACTTCTTGTATCGACTACAGAAAGGTACCAACAAGTAAGACTTTGTCCGAGGTTCTGATACCGCAATGTACGAAAAAGATGTCTGCCTCCGCTAACCTACTAATCTGGCTATTCGCCTTTTTGTGGATCTGCAAACTGTTTCAGTATATCCTCGATATCCGTCGGCTACAGAACATGCATAATTTCTACCGCTATCTTCTTGAGATACCCGATACTGATATTCAAACAGTCTCGTGGCAAGAGATTGTCAAGCGTCTTATGTTATTGCGAGACTCGAATCCAGCGACCGCCGCAGGGGTTACTGAACGGCATCGTCGATTTATGGGAAGCCAATCGAAGCAACGCATGGACGCTCATGATATTGCAAACCGACTAATGCGGAGAGATAATTATTTGATCGCCCTGATCAACAAGGATGTCCTAGACCTTACGTTACCGATACCGTTTCTCAAGAACAGGCAACTCTTCTCAAAGACACTTGAATGGAACTTGAGCTTGTGCATTCTCGACTACGTCTTCAATGAACAGGGCCAGGTTCGACCATTGTTTCTCAAAGACACCCACCGCCGGGCTCTCAGCGATGGCTTGCGAAGACGTTTCTTGTTCGCTGGATTTATGAATGTTCTATGTGCTCCTTTCATCATCATCTACTTTATGATGCTATATTTCTTTCGCTACTTTAATGAGTACCAAAAGAACCCATCCCAGATTGGATCTCGTCAATATACACCTCTTGCTGAATGGAAGTTTCGAGAGTTCAACGAGCTATGGCATCTCTTCCAACGTCGAATTAACATGTCTTATCCCTTTGCTTCGCGTTATGTTGATCAATTCCCCAAGGACAAAACTATCCAAATTTCACGCTTCGTCGCCTTCGTCACTGGCGCTGTCGTATCAGTCCTAGCATTGGCCTCCGTAATTGATCCTGAATTGTTCTTAGGGTTCGAGATCACATCGGAGCGAACGGTACTATTTTATCTTGGCGTTTTCGGAACGGTATGGGCTGTAGCCAGAGGAGTGGTTCCAGAGGAAAATCTCGTGTTTGACCCCGAATATGCGCTCAGCAATGTGACGGAATACACACATTATTCGCCCAGTAACTGGCGTGGGCGATTGCATAGTAACGAGGTACGGACAGAATTTGCGCTCCTCTACCAGATGAAGGTCATCATATTCCTCGAAGAAATACTCAGTATCATTTTCACGCCTTTTATCCTTTGGTTCAGTCTCCCAAAATGCAGTGACCGGCTGGTGGATTTCTTCCGCGAATTCACTCTTCATGTCGATGGCTTAGGGTACGTATGCTCTTTCGCTGTGTTCGACTTCAAGAAGGAAAGCAACAATGTTACCCGACAGGACGAGGCAGCTGCTCAGGATCTTCGTGAAGAGTACTATTCTACCAAAGATGGGAAAATGCTCGCGTCTTACTATGGCTTTATTGACAATTACGTTACGAATCAACGACCTGGTGCACCATATCTACATCCTTCAGCTAAGCGTAATTTTTACCCCCCTCCAGCATTCCCTGGAATGATGTCTCCTACCCTCGCTCCCGAATTAAACGGCCCCGGTAGCAGCAGGTTAGACAGAGGGGACCGCCAACATCGAGGACCCAGCCGATCAATATTAGGCGGACCGGGCACTGGATCCCGTTCAGTACATCGCACACCGAGATTTGCCCCTACAGGAGGTCAATTGTCACCCGTGGCCTCAATCCTTCTGGACCCGCAACATCAACTGTCGCGATTAGGAACCAAGACACCCCATAGGCCAGTTCAATCCCGTTTACGGTCTTCGCGTAAAACTCTTGTTGGTACGGTTGAAGATGAAGAGGATATACCGCTGGAGGATACCCGACGATCCGCTGGTGATGGTAGTGAGGGAGCTGCGGCTGACAGCAATTTGGGCGATTCCTGGAAGACGAATCGTGCCGGGGCTAGGGACGACGATGGAGAAGAGGACGTCCAGGGCATGAACCAGGATAGAGGACCAGGAGTTTTAGGTTTGGTGTACCAATTCTCGAAGGCCCAAACGGAGGGAAGAGGAACTGGTGTCAACATTTAGCGCTGCATTTGGTCAAAGGGATACCCACGTTGCACGAGACACAGGCGTCCATCGGAATCAGGTCGGGAATCCGAACCAATTCCAGGCGGTACATGTTCGGTTTTCCATGCATGAGCGGTAGGTCGGAGTCGTGGGGTGTGCATATTCACAACATATTTTGTACTTAGGAACAAACCACATGATGTTCTGAAGCCTTGATTATCCTTATTTTCGTCCGAACTTTTCTGGCCCTCCGTCGTGATTCCACATGATCGTCTCTTTCAACAGCTCATATCAGTCACTACATGCTTTACAACTCTCAGTAGATCAGGAGGGGCCTCAGAGAAGAGGCTGATGCCACACCAATGCTCTTTCAACTATGACGCGGTGAAAGTTAGGGAGGTGGCATATAGCGGACTATTCGGCTTGACTATCATATATATGGCTCTCGAAGCTTCAGACACCTATAGAAAATGAAAAATCGTGAATTCTGAACATTTGTGAGGATGCCTTCCTTAGTCAGGGTTGGTTCTAGACCCTGGTCAATTCATGCGGTCAATGATGTCGCTTTTTTTAAATTTCCCATGTACAAACACAGACAAAGCTCATCTACTCCCCAACCTTGCGTCTACAACCATCAGAATTTATGTCGTCTCTTCAATCCTCTAAAAAGTTTCTCTAGTCGCCCTGCTACACTCTCGTTGTCCTGCGCGCTCTTAATAGGCTTTCCTTCGCCGCTGCTGGTGGATCTATGGCTGCCCGTGTAGATCCCACTGCCCCGGTGGAGGAGCTCGAGTATGCGCCGCCCTGAATCAGATCTTGAGTATGGAAGCTTGCTCTGCTGACACCTTACTCTAGCTATGAAAGCCTGCCACCCGACTTTACTCTCCTTCAGAATATGGCCGCCGGCGCATTCGCTGGAATTGCCGTAAGTTTGCCCTCAGCTCGATATTCTGCGACCAATGGAACTATAAGCTAATGGATTTGTAGGAGCATTCTGTCATGTTCCCCGTTGACACCCTCAAAGTAAGCCCTGATCAAGATGACTGTAAACGCCGTCGCGCTCATTGTCCGTAGACCCGCCTCCAAATCGTGAACCCGTCGCCTGGTGCCATCTACACAAGCCTTTCAAACGCCGTCTCTACCATTTCAAGAATAGAAGGGGCCACCGCAATGTGGAGAGGTATTTCAAGTGTCGTCGTAGGCGCAGGTAGGCAGGTGCTTCGTCGTTACATGTGGCGTAGGGGGATTGACATGCTGGTATAGGTCCAGCTCATGCTGTATATTTCGCAACTTACGAGGCGGTTAAGCAGGCCATGGGGGGCAATGATGGCAATCAGCATCATCCTGTCGCAGCAGGTCAGTACCTACTGTATGACGGTATTATAGGGTTGTATGTAGGCTAACTGGCCAATAGCTACCAGCGGCGCCTGTGCGACAATCGCGAGTGATGCCATCATGAATCCCTTTGATGGTGAGAACGTCGCTCTTTTCACTAATCTAAGCCGCTTCTAATCCTATGTGGCCAGTCGTCAAGCAGCGAATGCAGGTGCATGGGTCCGTCTATAAGTCCTTATCACAATGTACGAGAGCAGTCTATAAAACCGAAGGATTATCTGCATTTTACGTTTCCTATCCAACTACTCTTGCCATGACCGTTCCATTTACAGCGCTTCAATTTACCGCCTACGAGTCGCTCTCAAAGGTCATCAACCCGACGAAAGAGTACAGCCCAGTCACCCATATATGTGCTGGAGGATTGGCTGGTGCGTTCGCTGCAGGCTTGACTACTCCACTCGATGTCATTAAGACTCTATTACAAACCCGTGGGACTGCAAACGATGCCGAAATTCGGTCTGCAAAGGGACTATTAGTGGCGGCTTCGATCATCAAGCGGCAGCATGGCTGGGGAGGGTTCTTCCGCGGACTACGACCCCGGATAATCACTACTATGCCTAGTACTGCGATATGCTGGTATGTCTATATTCTGTGATACTAGTGTTCAAATTCAAAACTCATTAGACGAACTTCAAACAAACTGACCTCTAACCATCAGGACATCCTACGAAATGGCAAAAGCCTACTTCATTCGCCACCAAAACGACTGAACGTCCCCCAGCTCTACGTGTGCTTCAAACCATTCAAACCCAAAACCAATCAATCACCGCAGCATTCCTCTTCATCCTCACATCCATCCGATACCCGCAGATCTCATCCGTTGTGTACCAGTATCACTACACGATTTCAACATTGGAAAGGCTTAGCGTGCAGTTTCGACTCGATTACCCGAATGTATCATGACTTCCCATTTACTCGGCATGTAACCTCTTCCTATCAGCAACGATACCAGCCTCCGCGGCCCACGCCTCTAATTTTAGATTAAAAGCACCTATTTTGGATCGTAACGACCTAGTTAGCGGTATTCTTCGTATCTCGCTCAAGGCTGATGCGGGATCCTGTGTCTTTGCTACTGGCCAAGGATGGAGATCTTATTCAAATTTCTTACCTCTCCCAGAACAAAGGCAACGTTCTTACTTTACTCCAGCTACGAAAGAGTCTTTATGTATATATCTGTGCGAGCGACGTCATAGCGAAGGGCATTTGCAAGGCGTTTTCAAGGGAAATTAGAGCGACTGCTGGCTACCAGCTCTGCCGCTGGATACTCAATAAACTCATGTACATAGATTTTGAGGTGATGGATACCTCAACTACCCAGGAGAGTCAGATTTCCCTGATCCATTTGCAGCTACTGTTCGTCCACAGGAGGTAAAGATCTGAAAGCAGATGGCTGTAGCATGGATGAACAATAAGAAACAAAAGTACGGAGTACCATGTCTGGCCTCCTTGGCCATGGTTGTATAGAGCGAACGGTGTTGAAATAAATCTGACTGCCACGACGGCATCTCCAGGAATGACTTCCATTCTTCCTTTTGGCACTGCTAAAAAGGATTTCAGACTCTGGTGCTAATTCTATGCATCCACAATGATGAACACATAAATCGGAAGTAGCAGGAATTGAACTGAACAAGGTAATCCCGACGTCCCTGTCGTCGACAAGTTTTTCTTGTTGAAGTCTCGAATACGAGCACGTGTGACGAGGTACGAGTACGAGTACAAGAATGGAAAGATGGAAATCTTACTGCGTCACTGCTTATTCAGCGAATCGCTCGTTCTGTGAGATAGATACCTTCGCTTCAAAACATCTAGAGTACAGAATAGTCTGTAATACATACCTTGACTCACGGTTTGAACCACATTTACTTATAGGTAAGGAGCCATAGACCACACAAAGACTTAGAGTCCATTGGGCGTGCTTCCGAACCTGAATTCCAAGCCTCAGTTGCACCCAAAACACGACAAGGCCAAGGCTGAGTACAACCGGCTGCGCTTCGTTGAAGAGCAAGATTCCGGTCGAGAGAAGTCACATGGATCAACTCAAACACCACAGTGTACTCAATGATGCGGAACAAGGCCTCGTCTTCGATGCAGAAGACGTACGATGAGTGCTATCTAATCTGTTCAACAGCAGTATATTTTGAGGGGCAGGTTAGTATCTTAGTTTCCGACCGCGCTGCTTGAAATCTGCAATTAATTATCGAGGCTAGAACAACGAAGAAGAAGCTTTGCGCTCATGGCGTTCTGCTCTCGATCAGATATATTATCACAATGCCTACAAAATACCCCCGAACCACAAACCTAAGTCAGAGACCGAGAAAGCGCTTCAGGATTCGCTTCATGGCATGGAGATACAGTGCAGGGAACGTGTAGATCTTCTGGAGGCATTACGGAAAAGCAGGAAGGAAACTAAAGAAGACAGTGGACGCTCCAGCCAAAATTCGACCAGTCGAATTGGACCTCCAGTACCCGATAAAACGGATCATCACAAAGCTCGATACTCAACGGCAACCTCAATTGGGCAAAACACGGTTCCTACAGTCAACTACCCTGATCTATCTAGACTACCACCACCTCTACCTCAACGGCCGGCCGTTCTACAGCAAAAGGCTTCAGATAGCCAGACGGAGCGATCTTATAGCAGTCCACAGATCAACACTACTGGGTTCAATCTACCCTACTCTCCGCCAACGCTACCTGGAGAACCCAGACAACCGTCGCGGGAGCATAGTCCCGAGAAGAGGAGTCGGATGTTGACCACATTGCGGGCAGGCAAGGATGGTAAGAGGCCTTCAAAGTCACCCAGAGCTTCGAGCGGATTTAGGACAGGTCCGCCTCCTACGTCTTCCAAAGCTGCGGGTCTTGCGTGGGACACAACAAGGGCATCAGGGCAAAGGCTTGGGCAGACACTCGCTGCACAGAACGGTAGCTCAACAACATTGAATTCGATAAAACGTGATAGCTCTGGAGGTAATGCTGCTTTCCATTTCGAGCCAACGGTTGCAGTTGATGGACAGGACCTTGTTAGCGGACGCATCAGCCCTGTACGGCGATGGAGGACATCTAATCCATCGTCAATCCCAGATCAGCAAAGACCAAGCAGCTATCATGTCGGCGATCCACGCCCGGTTCAGCCAAGTCTAAACCAGGCATTAGATTCACACGCTCAAAAAGGCAATGATCTCAGTTTATTAGAGCCGTCGATACCACCAGCACATGACCGTCTCACAAAGGATTCCAGCAGTGCACAGACCAAGGCCAGATCGCCAGTCCGGCCAAAACCCCAGTCTGACTATCTTTCCTATCGCAACGAGTACCCGGCTCCTGCCCCCATATCCAAGGCAGCCCAAGCATCGGCTGTACGGCCAATCAGATCTAATGAAAGTCCAAAGACCTCTGCTCTACCAACGAGACAAAGATCTCCGCAAAGAAAGACTCGACCTTCTGTTCCGAGCGGCGTTACCCGGCGCCCCGTGGCCAACATATCTTCACCTCGTTCGACTAGACATAGCACAAGCGAATCTGGTAGGGCAGGATCGTCTGGAAGCGCTGATGAGAACACCAGCAGCAGTCGCGAGGAAGATCTGACGCAACGTCGAGACCTCCGCAAAAAGCAAGATACTTCCGCTCCTGGAGAGCCTTCCGCCAAGCAAAATTCTTCTGACGCGTCAGATGCACAATTAGCTTGGGAGAAGCGGATAAAACACATTAAGAAACATATCCCGAAGGGTGTCGATGAAAATGCTGCTAATCAGATCTTCAATGAGATTGTGGTTCATGGGGACGAAGTGCATTGGGATGATGTGGCAGGTCTAGATGTTGCGAAGAAAGCTTTGAAGGAGGCCGTTGTGTACCCGTTTCTAAGGCCCGATCTTTTCATGGGTCTTCGAGAGCCAGCTAGGGGGATGCTTCTGTTTGGACCTCCGGGCACTGGGAAGACCATGCTTGCCAGAGCCGTAGCGACAGAATCCCGATCTACGTTCTTTGCAATCTCGGCTAGCAGTCTGACATCAAAATGGTTGGGCGAATCCGAGAAACTGGTCCGTGCTCTGTTTTCTTTGGCAAAGGCACTTGCGCCGTCTATCATCTTCGTCGACGAAATAGACTCGCTCCTGTCGTCGCGCGGCGGCTCAAGCGAGCATGAGTCCACCAGGCGCATCAAGACTGAGTTCTTGATCCAGTGGTCGGATCTGCAGCGAGCAGCGGCAGGAAAACAGCAGACTGACAAAGAGAAGCAAGAAGGCGATGCCAGCAGAGTTTTAGTCCTTGCCGCTACCAACATGCCGTGGGCAATTGATGAAGCAGCTAGGCGCAGATTCGTACGGCGACAATATATTCCTCTGCCCGAAGCCGAGGTCAGAGCAACTCAGCTCCAAACATTACTAGGTCATCAGAAACACAACCTGAACAAAAAGGACATTCAAGTGCTTGTCGAATTGACAGACGGTACGTTCATCAGCACCTTTGGAGTGCGGGTACTGACGTAAATTTTCAGGTTTCTCAGGCTCTGATATTACAGCGCTGGCCAAGGATGCAGCCATGGGTCCTCTACGGAGTCTAGGTGAGGCGTTGCTGTTTATGTCCATGGATGAAATTAGACCGATACAATTTGAGGATTTCGAGGCGAGTCTGGTCAACATCCGGCCCAGCGTGAGCAAGCAGGGCCTTCAACAATTCGAAGATTGGGCCAGGGAGTTTGGAGAACGGGGTGGTTAAAGGAGAAAGACCGTGGCATTGCATGTCTCTATTCAATGGCTCTTCAAGGTGTTAAGGGTCAGGGGAGCAACACCGGAAACTCATGGCAAGACGTACTTTGCCCATCATTTCAGTCTGTTCAGTCCCAACGATTCACGAATCATCTTCAAGCTGTTGTCCCACATGTGAATGATGGGATTTTTGGAATGAGAATATATCCTGTCCGCGTTTGGACCTTGACGGTGCAGCACACAACCACAAGTGCAGCGTGGCGGCTCAGTCCTAGCTTGACAACGTCACCCTACATACCTTACTACCATGCTCGGGGGACCTAACACGCATAGAATACCAGACAACCCACGACCGGTAGGCTTGGATGGGATTAATTACACTACTTACTCATGCTGGTCGTCGTTCGGCGTATATTGCTGTTCAATCCCCTCTTTACAAGAACCTGAACCTTATCAAGCATACCGACCTTTCTGACCCATTCTACCTGCCATGTATCTAAAGGTGTAGAAAAGGTACAGAGGCGTGCAAGGGTCCAACCGAGTGACAACACATACGCTAATGCGAACAGGAACGCATTTGCACTGGTCTAACACGTCTGCGTACAACCTTTTCTGTAGCCACGGCCATGTTACTGGGTCATCGGCTCAATGGTACACAACAAGATCGACCTTTGCCGGTGGGCATTCGCTGCATGCAGGTTGCGCCCTTAGCGCTGCAGCACTTTCCTGTCGGCTTGCCAAGGCCGCGCCTAAAGTAGTCCTACTGCACACATTCATTCCCTCCAGCCCGTGAATGCATCATATATCACTTAAGGTAAAGGACTTGCCTTACCTTCTACCTTGCTTTATCTCATTAAACCCTCTTCATGTGTGTGGAACATTGGGCAAAGTACCTTTGATATGGATCTTTTCGAAGACACCCGGAATTGGGTTGGGGCCCATGTCCTGACCACTATCACTGCACTTGTCCTTCTGTACACTGCCCTCGGAGCAATCTACAGGCTCTATTTGAGTCCATTGGCCAAGTTTCCAGGAAGGAAATTGGCTGCGTTGACCTTATGGTACCAATTCTACTATGATTACATTAAACGGGGGAAATACACATGGGAAATCGCAGACATGCATGCCAAATATGGTATGTAATCCCCCCCCCCGCTGGCAACCAAGTCCCCTTGGACTGAACGCGCATCTCAGGCCCTGTTGTCCGCATCAGTCCTCACGAGCTTCACATCAACGACCCAGACTACTATGAGCACCTGTACGGCCACGCTCTCAAGCTTGACAAGTACTGGTGGATAGCAAGACAGTTTGGCGTCTCTGGCTCCATGCAAGGCACCGTGCCCCACGACCTCCACCGTCTCCGCCGCAGTGCCCTCTCCCCCTTCTTCTCTGTAGCAAAAGTCGTTCAGCTTGAAGACGTTATCACTACTAAAGTCGAAAAGCTCTCCCATCTCATGCGGCAACACCAAGCGTCTAAGACCCCAATCAACATGTATTCAGCGTACAGAGCGATGGCGATCGATATTATTTCAGACTACGCTATGGCGCGATCATTTGATTATCTCGATAGGGACGATCTGGGGAGACCGTGGATTGACATGATTAACCATGCTACCGAGGCCGCTTACCTGACATGCCAGTTTGGATGGCTCTTGCCAGTAATGAAAAGCTTGCCTTTTAAGCTGGTGAAGTGGTTAATGCCTGATGCGGCGGCTATGCTTGGGATACACAAGGTGAGATATTTCGTACATCTGAGAGAAGCAAGTTCTGCCCTCCACCACTCCTTTCTATCTTTTCCTGAGACCCTACTTTCTTTGTGCGAGCGAATCCCGGCTCTAGGTTGCAGAAGGCTCCATGAGTGGCAATACCCTGACCTTTCCATTGCAGTTGTAGCAATTCCCGACTTCTACTTCATTTTCTCCCATTTTGTTCTTTCTGGAATGAAAATACCCCAACACGTTCTCACACAAGGCCTCAGGTGCTGGTCGAGCCTTGCTTCTCCGAGAGAAACGAAGTTTTGTTAAGCGTAAGCTAACCCGCATGATCCGCAGCAAAATCAGGATCAAGTAACAGCTATCAAGACCGCCGGTCCCAACAATCTCTATGATGAAAAGAACCACCCTACAATTTTCTATGAACTCCTCTTCAAATCCAACCTCCCACGCCACGAACTCGGAATCGACCGCATAGCCCAAGAGGGCACACTCGTCACAGTCGCCGGCTCCGAAACCATCGGGAATTCACTGACCACGCTCCATTTTCATCTCCTCAACAATCCCGCAAAGCTCGCGCGACTCCGGGAGGAGCTGTCTCAAGCAATGCCAGATCCGAACCGCATACCCACTTGGCAGGAATTGAAGAAGCTGCCATATCTGACTGCATGCATTGAAGAAAACCTTAGAATTACGGCCGGTATACCGCACCGTCTCGCCCGCATGGCCCCGAAACAAGGGTTGACATTCCACGAGTGGGATATTCCTGCCGGCACACCCGTCAGTATGAGCATATATCTCATACATAGGATGAATCCTACAATTTTTCCGCAGCCTGATGAATATATCCCTGAGCGTTGGCTTTCGCCTAATGCGAAGAGTCTGAAGAAATATCTTGTGCCGTTTGGCAAAGGGCCGAGGGCATGTCTGGGTATTGAGTAAGTCCCATTAGCCGTTTGCTGTTTTTCACTTCCAGTCCACAGCGCCATGGATTTGACATAGGAGTGTTCGTTCCCGAATCCAGATTAACTACCATAGCCGGGATCTCAGCGCGTGCATCGAGGCTAACAGTTTCGCCACAGTCTCGCATACGCGGAACTCTACCTCGTCACTGCTATGGTGCAGCGACGCTTCGACACTCAGCTTTTCGAAACTACTCTGCAAGATATAGACATGGCGCACGACTTTTTCGTTGCAGCAGCCGTTTCGGACTCGAAAGGCGTGAGGGTGGTTGTCAAATGAGGCAAGGCCGCCAAGACAGGCGTTGGGGCTAGACAGGAACTTGCCAATCCGCTTACTTTGTTGAAATTAGGATGTTTGGCAATGTCACGAGCAGGATGGAAGGGTGAACAAGTCGAGAGGATGTTGGGTGCTACGGATCATGTTTGCTCTCAAGAGCCCAATAGTCAACGGTGAAAGGCTAGAGAGCTATACAAAACACTCTAGCTCACTGTCTTTACTCATCGGGCGAGCTGCTATTCGTTTCAGACCTACTTGATCACTGATGAACTCATCCTACTGTCGTTGTAGCTCGAGATGTTTTCATTGGTAACATGACATAACTGTTATTTGCTTTCGTGATATACTGCCTGATATAGCTATTATCACTTCACGCTGACCGGAAGGTGAATTTCAGAATGCTTAGTCATGGAAATCTCAAGTCAATCCGGTATAACTCGACATCAGGTTGTGAGGCTGAGGTATTCGTAGGTTAAGGTAAGGGAGGTCTAGGGCTGCAAGGACGTGTGAGTGTGACAAGGCGAACATGGTCTGTGCTTCGGAGCCGGATCAATACAGCCCCGTTAGTCATCCGCCGCCTCGACTTAAAGGTAGGACCCTATACCTTAATAATTCCCGTCAACAGCATGACTCCCGAATTTGACCAATTACTCAGCCTCATCCTCGAACTCAGTACTCACTGCTCATACCTCTTTGTGCAGCCTGTCGACTGAGGCTCTAATACTTCGTGACTATAACGTGAAGCTCGTGTTTCGATCTCGTCAATACGAGATCAGCACTGAGCATCGTCTCTATCATTCACCACGTCTTCTCAGACTAGGAAGAGGAAAGCTACCGAGAATATTGACGTTGCTTCCAAGAGCAAGAGGCAGAGTCAGAACGTTACAGCCAAGGGAGAAGGCACACCAGCAATAACGCTGAACACCCCTCCACTGACTACCATGGATTCCGATGACGAGTTTATGAGTGGCTTGTCAAGTCAGGAAGACGACTTCGGAGGAACACAAGACAGTGGTGATGAGCTTGGCATAGGTGAGTTTGTTGGATTTCGGCAGATATGGCACGAAGAAAACATATGACTTATTTATCCCCGTTGTGGGAACAGATTCAGAAGAGGAGGACCCAGATACCGGCTTTTCGCAGGACAAAGACTTGATTAGGCCCACTAAGAAGTCATACGAGGTGGACTATAAAGTCTGTGCGCCGGCCGACATCCAAGCACATCAGGACAAGCAGATTGAAGAGATCTCCTCCATACTAGGTCAGCCGTCGGAAGCTTCCGCTATCCTTCTAAGGTATCTTCGATGGAACAAGGAAAGGTTGATCGAGACGTATATGGAAAGGCCCGAAGCTCTACTGGACAGCGCAGGATTGGGCCCAGACAATGGGCAGATACCAAAAACCAAGGTGGTCCAAGGATTTACGTGCAGCATTTGCTACGAGAGCGAGCCTGGCCTGGAAACGTATGCTATGAGATGTGGGCATCAATATTGCGTCGACTGTTACAGGCAATATCTTGCTCAGAAGATTAAAGATGAGGGCGAGGCTGCGAGAATACAATGCCCCACCACTGGCTGCAATAGGATAGTTGATTCAAAATCCCTAAATCTGCTTGTTGCGGCAGACTTAAAAGCCAGGTATGACCATCCTCAGCCTAACACCAGTATACAAATCTAACGCAGATTATAGATACCAAACGCTCTTGACACGAACATATGTCGATGATAAGGACGAGCTAAAATGGTGCCCGGCACCAAATTGCGAGTACGCCGTAGAATGCGGTGTCAAAAAGCGAGAGCTTGGGCGGATAGTTCCTACAGTGGCATGCTCATGCAGCCATCGGTTCTGCTTCGGATGCGCTTTGAACGATCATCAGCCTGCCCCATGCTCGTTAGTCAAGCAGTGGTTGAAGAAGTGCGAGGACGACTCGGAAACGGCGAATTGGATATCAGCGAACACGAAGGAGTGTCCGAAGTGTGCGTCAACAATCGAGAAGAATGGTGGGTGTAATCATATGACTTGTCGGAAATGCAAACATGAGTTCTGCTGGATGTGTATGGGTTTATGGTCTGAACACGGCACAAGCTGGTACAACTGCAACCGCTTTGAAGAGAAATCAGGATTGGATGGTCGTGATGCTCAAGCGAAGTCACGGATATCGCTCGAGCGTTATCTACATTACTACAACCGTTATGCGAACCACGAGCAATCGGCGAAACTCGACAAAGATTTGTACATCAAGACTGAAAAGAAAATGATAAACCTCCAAACAGCTTCGGGGATGTCCTGGATCCAGGTCCAATTTCTAGCTACTGCCTCGCAAGCCCTGCAGCAATGCCGTCAAACGCTAAAGTGTACTTATGCATTTGCGTATTACCTTGCAAGAAACAACTTAACGGAGATCTTCGAAGACAACCAAAAAGACCTCGAGATGGCAGTGGAGAGCTTGAGCGAGATGTTTGAAAAGCCAACCACGGAACTCACAGAACTTAGAGTTGATATCTTGGACAAAACAACATACTGCAACAAGAGGAGGATCATTCTACTCGACGACACGGCCGAAAATCTCAAGAATGGTGAGTGATATTCTCCACTGGCATAACTCATAGGTTTCTGACCCAGTACAGATGAATGGAAGTTCAATGTTGATGTTAAGGGCTTGTGAGGCCTTTCAGCGAGCATGCATCTGAGCGGGACCAGGAGTAAAGTCAACCATAGGACACTCAGAGCAGGACAGAGACACTAGCTGTGGCGTTATACAATAGGGGTTGGTCAAGACTCTTGCATTCTGCATCTTAGCTATCATGGAAGAGGCTGGCGTCTCCGTTCGAGCATTTGTGTGTGTATTAGGTTACTAGATCCAGGGCAGATAGGGGCTACTGTTGTTACGGTTGTACAAACAGAATTCTAGTAGTCGAGGCATCAAGGTCTTGAAAACGCAGACGGAGACTACTGATTCGTCTGCACTCAGCTTCATACGTAGAACCTGGTTGCGATACCATGCCTGGATTATACGATGCCCTCTATTCCTTATGTACTGTAAATTAGGTAGATACCCAGTTTAGGGTTGTTCCGCTATCACGTGCCCGGCTTCGCTCGGCCGATACTTTACCCCTGTGATAATTATCTCCGGATCTTGTGAATATTTACAAACGACTGAGCAAGGTAGAACTGAGCTTCTGTTGCAGTTCGTCATCGCTGGAACTCAAATAATGCCTTCAAGATAGGAGCTAATTAATGCACCCGTTCTCAGTGCTCACCCTTGGGATTTTCGTTGCCGGCTATATTACTGCTCGTTGGGATCTAGTAACAAGATTATACGAGCTTGCAATATTTGCCGCAGAACACAGCGTTGTGGTATGTCTTTTCTGCGCCTGGAAGAGATTTCATCTGGCTTCTACGCGTAGTTGTACTGACGTGTGGATATGATAGACGCGGGCAGCCAAAGGCTTCGCAATCCTATCCCTGTTCTTCTTTCTCTTCATCTTGCCGATTGAACGTATTGCATCACGGGAAACCAATCTGGTATGACTTATCTCCCGGATCTACATATATGGTGCTGAAGCACTGTTTAGCATCCCAGATCCCCTGTCGTTGGTATATCTGCACGCGAACAATTGAGGCGGCGAGGCTCGTTTTGACCCTGCCGAAGATGATATTATGGTCGCGGGAAATGGACTGTTACGAATATTTTGGCCCTCAGATTCTCCAAGGAGCAAAGCGCAAGGGACGATAGTGGGATGGAAGAATTCTGAATTGGACATCTTTGTGGTATCTATACTACAAGACGTGGAGGTAAGGCCCCCGTGAGCCTCTGTGAGAACAACCTCAATTCCCAAGAAGCTGAATCTATTCGATCAGCCACACCGTGTTGACAATGCGCTACGTGTCGGTACGTTTTTTCGGAACAACCCTCATCCCATGAGCCAGTTGTTCAACCTCTGTGGAAGCTCCTATTTGCACGTGCTAGGGATAGCCAACCCGACTAAAGAAGCAAATCCTCTCAATTCTTATAAGTTATTAGCATACACGGAACCAGCAACTCCGTTCCCACAGATATCCTGTCCGAAAGATCACGGAACCACGGTGCAGGTAATTCTATTCGAGAGACCGTCACCAACGCGAATGCAATATATGTCTCTCAGCTCAATATCTTTGGCCTTAGGGGATGATGCCTTGGGTCAAGATCTCGCGCCTAACTTCACGGACGCTGATGGAATGGAGACAGCCGACGAGAGAGCACAGAAGGCGAGATTGATCAAAAAACTCCAGCTCCATAGTGTAATCAGGCGCTCACCCTCGCAGAAGGAGAAAATGCTGCCAACTATTTTGAGCCAAATCAACTGCTCATCTGAATTGGCGTGCCTTCTATCAAGTAACGTACATCTCATTGGGACGAGGCAGAAGAGAAGTTTGAGTGTTGGCGAGCGAGTAGTGGAGTCTGCATCATCGCTATGGGATCATGTCTTCGTTGCTGCATGGCATCTCATTACAGTTTGGGTCTATCCGCTCTTGAAACGAGCTTTTGTAATAGGCCTGATTTGTCACCGGGTTGTGGCCGAAGCGATACTTTGCGTGCTTGAATGGCGACCTCGTCCTGAATCTATGGCGTTGAAGGATATATCAGCAACTGCTCAGCAGGTGGATATTCGGTTGCAACAGTTCTGTTATTGGCCGATCCAGTATCTTACTCTGCGTAAGAGGAAAGATGACTGGGAAAGTATCACAGAACGACATCCGGACTATATCCGCTTCTATAACAGTCTCTGGCTTGTTGCAAACGATGTTATCATCGGCATTGCGTTAGGTTCATACATCATCGACAACGCTGACTGGGTAGCCTACCAGATCAATGAGATACTTATAGGATGGACTGTGGAGGGCTTGCGAGATATGATCTCATGGCTCATGGATTGGCCAGCGGGCCTGAAGCTTAATAATGAGTTGGCTGTTTTCCTAGGTGATCTCTTTCTGTGGGTCATCGATTACTGGGCAGGTAAGCTCATTCTTTCCAATGATCGCTGCCGGATTACTGAAATCCATAGGCTGTGTTGGCAATCTCCAACCCTACTTGCCTCGAATCATCTACTTTATCGGTTTCTCTGCCTTTGCTGGTGCTAGCATGCCTATATCGTTGTTCTCTGATCTCTTGTCCCTGCTGACAATACACATCTACTGTTTCTATACCGCGTCAGCTCGCATATTCCACTGGCAGCTAACGATCATCGTTTCCTTGTTCCACCTATTCCGGGGCAAGAAGCATAATGTCCTACGAAACCGAATTGATTCATGCGACTATGACCTCGACCAGCTGCTGTTGGGTACAATTCTGTTCACTCTATTGTTCTTTCTCCTACCGACTGTAATCGTCTTCTACCTTACATTTACCTCGGCCAGGGTAGCCATAATATTTCTCAAGGCAGCTTTAGACACGCTGCTGGCTTGTTTGAATCACTTTCCTCTTTTCGCATTAATGCTTCGAGTAAAGGACTCACGGCGTTTACCCGGTGAGCATCCTTCAATTACTCATACAGCCCACGGCTAACATTATACCCAGGCGGCATCTGCTTTGAACTTGGAGATACCCCAAACCCGCGCATCACCGACTCAACCAACAAACCCCCAACCTCCTACATCCTTCTCAAAGTAAGCACCCCATCCCCACCACCACCATTACCAATCCAAACACCCCACCTAACCCACCCCCAACACAGTCCGTCCCCCTCTCCCTGCGCGCCATGTTCGACCAATACTTCCAGCTCGGCCACCGCCTCCGCAAACACTACCTTTCCCCCAGCGTCTTCCTCTGCCTCGCCACCGGCCGCTTCGTCCCGCCCATCCATCGCAAGAGCCTCTACAGCCTGCAATATAGCATGCTGCCGGCGCAGCGCGCGGGCATCCTGGAGGTGTGGAAGCGGCTGACTGAAGCGGCGCCAGCGAATGGGAACGGGAGTGGGATGACAGTGAGGGCGCCTAATGGTGTGTTCGTGTGGGGGGCGCCGCTAGTGGGTAAGAGGCAGGGTAATTAACCATTTTGGTAGCTAATTGAAACCCACGGAAAGAATGTTTTCTACTTACTATCCGGGCCAAGACGCTTTTATCATACATACTAGCCAGGGAACTCCGTTTTCGTATCTATGCGATCTGAAAAGAATAATCAATAATTCGCTAAAACGGACACATTTGCGTTCCCGAGCCCGAATTCAAGACCCTCTAGCGAATCCGGTCAGCCCCGGTTTGGGGATAAAAGGATACCTGCCCGCACCCCTAATATTTTCATTTCATAATATTCAGTGGAGATTTCGACAGTATCATCTCTATTCTTCAGTCTATGTCATGGACGCCTGCCATCCTATGCAGCTAACGGTCCCACCGTTTCGTTTCTTCCTCCCTTTGCAATCGTATCATATCCAGTTCGTTGCGAAAAAAGTCAAAAAGAAGAAGATGAAACAGAGAGACTCCACTCAACCACCGTTACTATTACCACACCACTACAACTACAACCACCGCTCTATCCATCCAATCTCTACAACCTCGCGCCTCTCCTATCCACAACCTACCCATCAAAATCTCCCCTACAATCCAACACCTCACTGACATCCAAATCATCATATCTAGTCCGATGCTCCCCTCCTCAACCCCCACCCTCTCCCACCATTACATCTCCCTCACCACCAACCCGAAACACCCCACACACTTCCACACCTGCTCCCTCCCCGTCATCAGTTCCCCACAGACACAAGACATCCCCATAATCGCACACTTAGAATCCCCACCATCGATCCCCAACCCCGAAATCCCGCTTCGTGCACTTCTTTCCGCTTGCGCCTTGGCCTGCCGAATCTCCAGTTCGGACAGTTGACACATGGCACACAACCACGCCGTACCGCATCGACAGCCTTGCCTCCTTCCTTGTTCTCCTCCTTTGTTGTAAATGACCCCGGCGTTCTGCAATGCAGTAACGCTGCAGGTTCTGCAGAGGGGGAACAAGTTGTTCCTCAGCAACCTGGTGAAACTGGTTTTGATGGCTTTGATCCCCTGGAGGCGGCATGTCGCGCACACGTGGTATGGTTTCGTGTGGGCATACGTGTTGGCGCATGTCATTACAGGCGCGGAATGCGTTGCTTGCAGCTCTTGATTCATCGTCTCAATGGCTGTTCCGAAGTCGAGGCCCGAGGACAAGAGGTGGGGCCATTCCTTGCAAGTGTCTGCTGGCACGGCTTTCGGGACCTCAGGGCGAGGAGGTAGAGCCGCTTCCTTGGCCTCACGCTTCTTAGTATACTGGTTTGGCTGCGGGCGCTTCTGAACGCCATTGGTGTCCTGATTCGGTTGCTCTTGGGGCCGTATAGGACGTGGCATGCGGCCTGCGACTGGGTGGAAGCGAGTACGGGGCTGGCCGCGGAGGCGTTGGCTTTCGGTTGACGATGGATTTATAGGGGTTATTGGAGTGCGAGGGGAGATATTGCCGTCCTTTCGAGGGCGACCACGTCCACGCTTCATTTCCCCTGACGAAGAAGAAGTTGATGGGGTTTGAGGTGAGGAGGTGCCGTCTTTCCGAGGGCGTCCGCGCTTTCTCTTAACTTCCCCTGAAGATGGTGTTGACGGGGTTTCAGGCAAGGCTGGGGATCTGAAAAGTCTGTCCAGATCACGCTCCCCAGCGGTTGGAGAAGTGGGAGTTGAGATTATAGATAGAGGATGCGGACGCTTTTTTGGAGTGTTGGTTTGGACGCTGGATGCGGACGCTGCTTGTAGAGTGTCGAGTGGGAGCGCGGACAATGTTGCTGTGGTACGAGCGTCAAATGGGACAGTGGATGAAGATTCTATGGTACGAGCGTCGAATGGGACAGTGGACACCAATGCTGCTGCCTGAGTCTGTGATACAGGTGTGTTGAGCGTGGGAGGTGTTGATCCCTCAAAGGACAGCGACGAAGGTGCAATAGCCTGGACCTCAGGAGTCATCGCCGCCAGTCTTGCAGCTGCTTCGCTATGGATTGCCGCTGGACCATCCGCGGCGTTGTGTTGACGGTTCCAAGAAGAATTGAGAGCATCCTTGATCATTGTGGTGACGCTGGTGAACTTATTGACTGCTACTTCCAGCGGATTTGGAGGTGGATGTTCGCCACTGTTACCAGGATGCTTGGGTGGTGTGTCGTTGTTGGCCATGGTGTACAGATGGGTGTTTGCGAGGTACGAAAGGTGGAAGTTGTGTTGTAAGTTGATTTTCGCCGTTGTTGGTGTTGTTGCTCTTTGACCTCCATAATAAACAATCGACGCCATCACTGTTCGATGATAATGTCTCCAGAATTTGCGAGTCTTTCAAGTATCCTCCTCTACTCCCACGACAACGGTTTTTCTTAACGAGTGCTGTGATCTAATGGATATTGATACTATACTGACAGGCAATGAGGGTTGGTCGAAAGAAATGACAAGAATGTATCTGATGATGAGTATTCTAAATATGGATTGAGGACGGTCGTTGACTTGGACTTTCTGGAAACGATGCAGTTGATAGTCCTTATGAGCGGCCAGTATTTTGGACCAAACAATTTCAGACCAAAACAAAAGTAAAACCTTGGGTCGAATTGAAAGGGCTGTTTTGAAACCTGGAGCCCACCTTTTTCCATCGTTTCGAACTAACCTTCAAACTGACGACTTAGAGTTTCTTCAGGTTGTTGAGTCACGGAATTAACTCAATTGTGCGCCAAGAATGGAGTCGATATCACGTGGAGACCTCCTTCAACTGGTTTTTTCGAGGGGACAGCGAGAGCGAATATTGAGTATGGTGTTTTTTCTGGATGCTTGATGCATGATACTTGAGGCATGAGTAACAGGCGGCAGCTGTGGGCATATACTCAGCTCGAAAGGTACAGTGCGATCTGGTAAGCCCAGCTGTTCAACACCGACAGCACGTTACCATGTCTTCTCAGTTTACAGCGGACTCGAAGGTCAGAGCTGTTGCCAGAAATCCTGGAGACTTAGTGTTCTGTGAAAACCCGAATTCCTTCTGTCTCTCCCTAAATCAAGGCATGTAATAAGTATTCTTCCTAAAAGCGTGCTTTCCCTGCTATGCGATCCCGCACGCTTTCAAACTACCTATTTCCAGTATACCCATCATCTCGCAAGTCCTTCTTCAGGCAGTCCAGCTCCAGCTGTGCTCTGTGTCCAGCAAGAGAAACAATAGTGTTTGAGATTCTTTCCATGAACCGCAGTATCCGCGCAGCTTAAGCTGATTATCAATCTACTTGCTCTTTGATGACGGCAGACAGGAAAGTAGTGTATCCTATTGGCAGTAGTGATGGTCGTGGTAACCAAGTCGAACCTTAGCTGATCCAGGAGATTAGTTTGTATAGCAGGTAGCGTTGCAGAAGGACTAACTATGACTTTTTACATCTAAAGTCGCTGATCTACCCAGCCTGGGATTAAAAAAGGACCACTGATGTCATCCGAAAAGCGAGGATTATCAAGACTAGCTTGCCTCTTTTAAGAGATGTCGATAGTCGCATGGGTCAATACGGCATTCGGCGTCAAGTGCTTCGGAGGATGGTTGTAATTTGAGCGAACGGGGAAGGCATTCTACCACCGCTCTGGATGCCCCTTGATCGGAAAGGTTTAGCAAGTGCTGGAGAGAAACGAAAGACTCTTTGGTTGGTTCATCATTGGTTGTCTGCCTAGTATTATAGACCTCAGGTCTGCGTCGCAGAGAAATAAAATTTGAATTCAGAAAACTGACATGCTAGGTTGACAAGATTGTCGATGTTCTAAACTGAGGTGAGTTCCTCGATAGGAAGTCACGACCGGTACTTGGGGGAAAAATCCCACTTTACTTGCAGAGGTTGCCTGATGTGATGAATGGAGCAGATCACAATAGTTGCGGATGAAGATTCGGCCATTGACAGTGGCGTTAGAGATCTGCCCTTTTTGTGGACCAGTATCTGCAATCGTACAAACAGGGTATACCTACAAAGAGCCAAACAGGATGCAAGCTCATCTCTAGAGAGCCGTCATACATCAAGCCCAGAACGCCAATAGGTCGATATCGTATCCACCGAGGTTTACTCTCCCTACAACGCCTTGACGGACTGGAAAAATGGATTCTCCAGCAACTTCTGGTTTCCCAGGACAAGCTCTTTCATCTTATTCACCATATTTTCCTTACTCATACCTTTACCCTCTGTTTCTTCCTTCCATTGCACCAACATCTCCTTCAGCAAAGCGCTTCCTTCTTCCACGTCTTGCTTTGAATGTTTGATCGCCGACTGCTCATGCTTTGTCGAGAAGTCCTCCAGCTCATCAGCTTTCCGTTTCGCCATATTGACGACTTTCTCAGGGAATCGGACGAGCTCTGCGACATGAATACCAAAACTTTGATCACAGACTCCTTCCTCGACTTTGTAGAGTAGTGTGACTTCTCTTCGATCCTTGTCGCTCGTGTCGCTTATGTGAGCTACGACGTGTAGGTTCTGCACTTGGGGGTATTGATCAACCAACGCTGTAAGCTCGTGGAAGTGCGTGGCGAACATTGTGAAACATCCAATCTCTTTGACAATATGCTCCGATATCGCCCATGCAAGACCGAATCCATCATACGTGCTTGTGCCACGGCCAAGCTCATCGATAATGATCAAGGATTCGGATGTTGCTGATTTGAGTATATTTGCTGTCTCCAACATCTCCGCCATGAATGTCGAGACGCCTTTTAATTGTGAGTCACTGGCGCCAACTCTAGCTAGGATGCTGTCAAATAAGGTCAGCTCTGCTTCCGAGCAAGGTACAAAGCATCCAATTTGGGCGAGAAGAGCAATGACACCGATCTGGCGGATGTATGTCGACTTGCCGCCCATGTTCGGTCCAGTGATGATCAAAAACTCCGAACTTCCTCGAATGAGATACACGTCGTTCGTAATGAATTGGATATCATCCTGCATTTCCATGCAAGGGTGGCGTGCCTCTTTGAGTATTGTATTTCCCTCGCCTCGAGGGTGCATCTTGGGGCGGACATAAGAGGCAGGAGCGTGAACAGAGACATGGGCGAAGCTGACGATTACATCAAGGTGAGCAAGTACCCCCGCGAGCTTCTCGATGACAGGGCAATACGACGCAGCAACGCTGACGACCTCGCTTACTAGTCCACTCTGGGTCCGATTGTAATTATCTGAAAGTTGGTCATGTTCTCGCCGCATTGTCTGCATAGTCGATGTTGTGAAATAAACACCGTTCTTCTGCGTCGAGCACTCTTGATACTGCTTTTTGTTCCGTATGCAGCTTGCTTCTGTCCTGGTGAGCCGGAAGCACCAGCCATGTACTCTGTGATTCTCAAGGAATAACTTCTTCTCTGTATCTTGGTCGAGGTCCTTGCCGACTTTTCTGTGCTCTACTTCCATGTCGTATTTCAGCTTATCGAGCCTCTTCCGTATGATTCTGAGGCTTTCATCAAACTCTGGCTTGATGATAAATTCGTGGTGGTCAAGAGCATCAAGGTCTACAGTTGTTTCAACCATCTCTTGCAGTTTAGCTAAACTATTCGAATAATCCACAAGCTTCGAGGTGTATTCTGCGTCTAGGGGATCTTTATATTGTTCATCCATGACCCCCTCTAGCGTGCCGATGAAGCCTGGTATCCGGATGACTACTTGATATGCCCTTACAACATCCTCTAAATTTGCAAGCTTTCTTTGAAATCTTTTAGCTAGCCTATAAAGGTCAGGTATTGAACGTAGATGCTCCTCTTGCATTGTCTGTCGAAGCTCAGTGTCCGTCACAAAAGCTTCTACCAGCTGTTGGCGTCGTTCGATCTCCTCTAAGCTCATCAAGGGTTGTTTGAGCCATTGGGCCAGCAGGCGACTTCCGACGGGTGTCTTGCAATGATTTAAAAGCCCATACAAACTCATATTCTTCGAACCATCTCGTGGCCCAGGCATAAGATTAAGGGCTTTGAGCGCCGAAGCATCCAGCTTCATGTACTGGGACAGATCGTGCTGGTAGAGCTGGTACTCTCCAAAGTTAGAAGGGTCGGACAGGACTCCGAGATACTTAATAAGAGCGGCCGCCGAGCCCATTGCCAACTTCAAATCAGTCTGAGGCAGTGTTCCTGCGGCTCGTTCGTCTCGTAGAAGCCTAGTCAAGTCTTGTTCAATGTCTTTAGTTCCAAAGTCACCAATGCTTCTCTCGGAAACAGCAATGCCACAGTTGTCAGCGATAGTCCGTAGTTTGGCTAGCTCTCCATCCTTCTTTTGAGTATCGGCTTGGATCAAGCATTCTTTGACGCCGAGCTGAATCAATAGGGATTCAAGATTCGAGTAGAGATCGTTGTCAAGGAATTCGCTAACACCGAGCTCTCGTACGCTTGCATCCGCAAAGCAGACGCCAACGTTCCGTGCTTCCGATGCCTTTGCCGTGACTTTCACCGCAAGTATTATCGGCGCAGAGTCAAATATTTGACCGCCGAGCTCATCCTCGACATCTTGCAGGTTTCCTGGGGAAGCTTGCTTCCTTATTTTCCATTGCATACGGCCAGTGGTCTCCCAAATTTCAACTCTCTTGCTTAGCCTAAAGAGTGCTTCTCGTAGGAAACTACGGTATACGGTTACGGTCATCGTGACAGAGGGAAGTCCGGTCTCTGCCTTGCCGAGCTGGCGGATGACAGATGTAGTTTTGTAGACCTGGGGAAGCCGTCAGTCAGGAAGGGGTCTAGCAGGGTTCTGATGGTCACAGAAGCTCACTGTTCGTGCAATAAAGGCCGCATCATCTCCGTGAGCTGTATACCAATCGCCCCGATCAAAGATCCGAATAGTCTCGTCGTCTTTTACTGGAAGGCCTCGAAAGAAGCGGATGAACCCGACCTCGTCGTCGACCTAACACAAAGTGAGCAATAATGGATAATTGACGGGAACGGCTAAGCACCTTGAGCTCTGGTCTTGAGGACATTATGTGAGTGTAGTCAGTTATCTACAGCAGATCAGTTGAAAGAGAGCACGTTAATAAAACTAAAATGCTCGAGTCACGCAATAGATCTGATCCATAAAAGAGCACTGGAAAATTGTTTGAACTTCGCGTGACGCGATGATTTGATGAACGCGTTTTACAGTCTCACGCGTTAGTTTTAACATCTGAAAGATTCAAATGATTAGATAGTACTGTGCAGGGCTAGAATGTAGGCAGCTTAGTCCGCGTATTGTATCAACCAACCTCCCTACTAAAGCCCATAACATCCGATCACATGCAGACTAGGTCCTTACGAGGCTGGGGAGACGCACGGAGAGATGAAGAGAATGGACACATCAACATTCGAACTGTGTGTACCATGGTCTTGAAGACGTTGAACAGATTGTCGTGACTTTTGGTTATGAGGAGGAGACAGCGAATAGGTTCAAAACAAATCGGCCGATATGAGTCAGAGGTGGTGAAGAAAGAAAAGCATAGGCCATTGCTTGGATGCGGGCACGGAATATGTCATATTTATAATCGCAAAGTGCAGCGTAAGCTCAGAGGGGAAATGGAGAAAACGCTGTGCATACGGAGTACTCTGTGTATAGAATGGGGAAACTACATAGATTCTTTCTTTTGATTATTCTACTTTCTTTCGCACATGTCGATTTTGCTTACTTCACAGCCCAAGTGCCAAGTCTGTCGCAACATGTTGCGCTGAACTGCTTGCAGTTTTATTTCCGATCGATCGATTCAGTGGTCTGAGTTGATAGGTACACTTTGATTATGAAGGGTGCATGTCTGACTCTGCTTGCGATGCAGTACGATTACAAAGCTGTCACGTAACACCTATGGTCTCAGATATTTATGCCATTGCATTTACAAGGTCGGAGAGGGCGTGCAAATTCGTACCTTCTCTTTTCGACACCGAATTTCTTCTATGTAACTTTAGTATTCGGAAAGGGAAAATCTAAAAGAACCTGCGCGTCGCCATTTGGCTCTGGAACAACACCTAAAGCGATACGCGAAAGAGTACGAGTGGATACTAGAGAAGATGCCGGCCACGGTACTGGAGGGAGTGTCCGTGACGCCAGACGACACATCTTTCGACTACATCATCTGCGGGTATGCTTTCGTTCGCACAGTTTTAGATAGTCATTCCGTCGCTAAGCTCAGGCCATCAGGGGAGGTACATCGGGCTCAGTCATCGCAGGCCGCCTCGCAGAAACACCCAATGTATCCGTCCTAGTCATCGAAGCCGGCCGGCACAATAGTCTGATTGAGAACACCCAAATGGTTGGCGGATGGTCACAGAATTTCGGCGGAGAAGACGGTCTTTGCTTGCTCACTGTGACCAATACACCAACCTCAACATGCTAATCGTGAAACCAACTGGATTGGAATCTCGAAACAGAACCATCGCCTGGACTTGACGGGCGTCGAGTGGCAGCTAGCCGGGGAAAGTATCTTGGAGGATCCACCGGCTGCAACGGGTCTCTTTGTATCCGGGGAACTAAAGATGATTTCAACAAATGGGAACTAGAAGGGTGGAGCGGAGATGAAGTTTTCTCCTACATGAACAAAGTACTGTGCATGCAACCGACCAAAAGTGGATTTCGTACTGAACCCCCTGCGCAGGCAGAGACTTTCCATTCAAAACCATGGTTCGACGCCGACCTCTCAAATCACGGAACCACAGGACCGCTACATACAGAACCGCACGACCTAGCCCCTATCTCCAAACTACTCCTGCAGTCCTTCGAGTCCCAAGGCCTCAGGAAACAAGACGATATGTTTTCCAGCGGTAACAATCCTCACGGCTGCGGCCACGCACCCAGAACCGTGTACCAGGGCATGAGAAGCACAGCCGCCGATTTTCTCCGGAAGAGCGATGCGAATCTAGCCATCCTCACGGAGACCACCGTTGATAAGGTCATTCTTACCCGAGAAGGCGGTGTGGAAATCAAAGCATCCGCTGTGCGCATTATTGACAAAGCTGGGATTGCGAGAATGATAGACGCGAAAAGGGAAGTCATAGTCAGTGCGGGTGCTTACTGCACGCCTGCTATCTTGCTCCGCTCGGGGATAGGCGCGGCCGGCGAGCTCGAACAAATCGGGATCGAGTGTAAAGTGGACCTGTCCGGTGTAGGAAAAAATCTCCTTGACCACCTGGTAATTTTTGGCCTGCCCCTGCACAACCTACCCTAGCATCTCTCATTTCAAACTGACGTCCCCCCCAGATTGTCTTCCTACACTACGAAGTCTCGAAACCGAACCTTACAACCGACGCCCTAATCCACCACCCCTCTGCCTACCAAACCTCCTACAATCAATGGAAAACCCACAAGACGGGCTTCCTCTCCAGTTCGTATCCCGTCCTTCCCTTCCCATCCCCAAATACCTCCTAACCCAGGCGCCCCCCACAGCCTTTCCCTTCGGTGCCTTCGCCTACGCCCGCCTAGATAACCGCCTCGCCTCCTCACCCCTGTGGACTGGCAGCCTCAGCCAAAACCCCGGCCGAGACCCCATGGATCTTCTCTCTAGCCAACCGCACATCGAATTCTTCACGACGGAATGCTATCTAGGGAACAAAACCCACGATTTCCCATCCCAGGAAAACCAGCACGCGTTCGCTCTCATTGTCCAACTGTTCTCGCCAAGATCTAGGGGGACGGTTAGCATTAAAGGTGGGGATTGCACTATGAAAACGGTGATAGATCATAATTACCTAGGGGAGGAACTGGACGCGGAGGTTTTGGGGGTGGCGTGCGAGTGGGGAAATGAGATTGTGATGGAGGGAAAGGGGACAAAAGGAGTTGCCGTGGGGGGATGGCCGAGGGGGAGTAGACATCATTTGTTGGAGGAGAGGGAGGAGTGGAAGGTGTTTGTGAGGCAGCAGGCGACTACTGGTGGGTCTTTCTCTTTGTTTTCTTAGTTTCCTGCGAGGGGAATGGGTTCAGGTTTTTCTTCAGGGTTGGCGAGTTTGAATATTCTTGGTTCTCAGGCTGATTGTTGACAAAAAGGTTATCATCCCGCCGGAACTGCAAAAATGGGCAAAGATGACGATGCGATGGCCGTGTTGGACGAGAGACTCAGAGTTCGTCGAGGCGCTGGCCGAGATGAGAACCAAAACGGGTATTCAGGTGGAAGCTCAGGGGCAGTAATTAGAGGAATCAGAGTAGCGGATTGTTCGGTTATGCCAGAGTTGAACTGCGGACATACGTAGATGGTGGCGTATGCGGTTGGGGAGAAGTGCGCTGATATGATTAAGGAGGATTGGGGGGATGGGGTTGGCGGGAGTTAGCCTTCGAACAAATCATTGTTTGACATACACCAATTCGCTGTCTGAACATGATACCTTGATAGAATGAAAACATTCGAATTGCAACGACAATCAGAATCGAGAAAGGAGCAGTAGAAAACGAAGAGCGACAAGATTAAAGTGAATTGGATGCGACACGCTTCTCAAGTAATTCATCTGCACGCATACTACGCGCCGAATTTGAAGCAGTTCATCGTTGCGATCGAAACGACCGGCATGTCTGATCAATTCCTTTACAAATCAATTATTCAATCGGGCTAAAACACGAATATACGTCTGCCTTGAATCATAATGCCGTTTATTCTGGTATTTGGCCATGTTAGAGCATGGTTGGTTCGAAGACTTTCGCCTCTCGTTCTCGAGGTCTTACATGACTTGGGCTCATTGACTCTTATTTTTCTAGGCACATGGGATAGGCATGCCACATCATACAGTAGGTCCCCCAATTGGACCTTCATGAGTTTCGATTCTCACTTGATTCTCAGTCGCCTATTATAATTGTGCAATGTATGCATAAGGCTTTTCAGTGTTTAGCTTTGTTGTCCTGTTAATTGTCTCATTCCTCATGTGTGAGACATGGGCGCTCCTTGCTCACCCCAGATCAAGTACATATGTTTCCTAAGATCCCTAGACCGTGTTGGATGCTTTTTGCAAGACTAGAACAATGGCTGGGAACTGGACACTCCCTCCAGATACCAAATACGCGCGCATACTTCTCATTACCTATTGTGTAATTGTCACAGCCTTCTGCTTCCACTTCCTTCAGCTGGCTAAAACCAGCTTTCTCTTTCAAGCCTCCGAATCTCTTCCACAAAATGCCTCCGTAGACATACCTGATTTCCCTAGAAAGATTTGGCAAACTGGGAGGACCAGTGCCGTGGGATTAGCCAACAAGGATCGAACTGTGATCCAGTCTTGGACAACGTTGAATCAGAAACATAGATACGAGATTATCACTCAACACAGCGCAGAGAGCTATGTTCGGGAGCGTTTCGGGCATAGGAGAGATATCGAAGAAACCTTTACAGATCTTCAGGACCCGATATTACGTGCCGACCTAATCCGATACTTAGTCCTTCTTGGTGATGGCGGGGTGTACAGTGATATCGACACCAAGGCGTTGAAGCCAATCGAAGACTGGATACCTTCAGCTTTCAAGAGACATGCCAATGTTGTAATCGGCGTAGAGTATGACAAGCTTGGGGGAGGCCGGTGGATTGACTGGACTCTTGACCTGCAATTCTGCACATGGGCCATGATGGCAAAGCCGGGGCACCCGTTGATGCAGACGGCGGTAGAGCGGGTGATTGGCCGTATTCGACAACTCGCCCAGAAACAGGGGAAGACAGTATCCGGCATCAAGGCTTCTTTTCAGGACGTCCTCGACACCACTGGACCCGCCTTATTCACCGAAGCCGTTTTCGAAGGCCTTTCGCATACTACTGGAACAAATTTCACATGGCAGAACGTAACCGGGATGTTAACACCAAGGCTTGTCGGGGATATTCTAATTTTACCAATTAATGCCTTCGGATCTGGTCAAGCACATTCAAACAGCGGTAGTCCAGGAGAAGATACGGCCATGGTGCAGCATCTCTTCAGTGGCTCTTGGAAAGGGGATCATCCGTTTGATGAGAAAAATACTGATAATACCAAAATCCAGACCGGAAAGTCGGGGCGAGTGTGAATGGGCTAGGTAGCTAAAGTTCCGTTATGAGGTTACGCAAGTTCGTGCGGTACGGGGCCAGTCAGCTCAGAAGGGCGTTATGATCCTGTGAATTCCCTATTGTACCAGAAGCCTTATCAATGTTATCTGTATACTCGTTTGAGGAAGCTCTCTGAGTAAGGTTCGATCAAAAAGGGATTAGATGTAGTTCAGCGGCCAGCGAACACCAGTAATCCATACTCCATAGCCGGATTACTCTAACAGAATAAATGGCAGTTTAAATCCGACCCTGTCCGTCTGTTGCCTTTTCCGCATATCATACGCTTTGTGGTTGTCTGACTGCGAGCTAATCACTATACCTTCTCGACAACCTATCCCTTAAACCGTCATTAATCCTGCCACCCCAGGATTACGACAGCTAACCATATGTAGTACGGATATTGACTCAGCGTCGCTTATCTGACCCGTGAGAAGGCTGAGAAGCAACCCCCTTTTTCTTGCTACCTCGCACATGAGAATCTCAACTTGCCCCTCAATCTTCCTATGGGTCAACTAAGCGACGCTGAGTCAATATCCGTACTACATATGGTTAGCTGCCGTAATCCTGGGGTGGCAGGACTAATGACGGTTTAAGGAATATAAATAATCGTCCTATTAGACATACTAAAAACATAGGATTACTCGCAACCAAATAGCAAGGCTAGCACTTATCTCACGGGGCAGCCTCGACTAAGCCCGCTAGTCTCGCGTAGGCGAGGCAACATCTACCTTAGAATACTGGATCGGCCGAGATGTTTTGAATCGGCTTCGCTATGAAAGGACATGGTCTTTTCTCTTCATGTTGTGCAAGAAGTAAGTAGAGCTTGAAGTCCTAGTTTTGCTCCATCTTCTAATATCTGATTCTATATGCTTGTGACACGCCTAATAAATCTTCCTGCTTGTGATATGCGCTTCGCTTAGCCATTATGGCTCGATTTCGGAATTTTATACAATCATTACCCTACTTGTCTTTGCTTATATTGCTGCCTGCCCTAACGCTCTACTTAGTATTCGGACTCAGAGTTGCTGATCAAGCTCATGTTCTGCCATCCCAAAGCACCAGTATTGTAGAACCAATCATGACCGAGTACAAGACCGTGGCATACTTTGTCAATTGGTTTGTTTGCGATACAGATATCCACGCCAGTGTGTTCACACTAATGTTACTTCTTAGGGCCATCTACGGAAGAAATCATCAGCCTCAAGACCTGCCTGCGGATAAATTCACGCATGTGCTGTATGCGTTTGCTAATGTCCGGCCTGAAAGCGGAGAAGTGTAGGGTCTCTTCTATTACAGTTGTGAAGCTATTTCTGATAGACTATCGAGCAAAGATATCTGACAGATACATGGAGCGATACGGTATGTCTTCGCAGGACGTTTTTCCCCCCAACAGACGACTCAACTCGGTGTCTACCTAGGACAAGCACTATCCAACCGACTCATGGAATGATACGGGTAAGATCTGGTCCATCTTCTAATTGTAGATCTATGCTCATTTGGCACATAGGTATGAATGTCTATGGTTGTATCAAGCAACTCTACATTTTGAAGAAGCGTAACCGGCAATTGAAGGTTATTTTGTCAATTGGTGGATGGACGTACTCCTCGAATTTTGCACAACCAGCTTCAACGCAAGAAGGGAGACAAAGGTTTGCCAATACGGCCGTCCAGCTAGTCAAGGACTTGGGACTTGATGGTGAGATGTCCTATACAGTTTTGGGCGATCATTACTAACTCGTTCTAGGATTGGACATTGATTGGGAGTATCCGAAGGACGATGGAGAAGCTAGTAATTTCGTCCTGCTACTTGAGGAAACAAGAAAGGTAGGCAATCACTTCGTTATCAACTCCACACTCACGGTCTATAGGCACTAGATTCTTACTCGTCTACTCACGATGGCTCCAAGATGCTGCTGACTGTGGCTTGCCCAGCGGGTACAGTACCAACATGAGAACATGAGCTTCGTACCCTTGTCTAACCACTTTCCAGGGCCCCAAAATTACGAAAAGCTTTGCCTCCAAGACATGGACCAATACCTCGACTTCTGGAATTTAATGGCCTACGACTATGCTGGAACCTTCTCTAATGTTTCCGGGCACCAAGCAAACCTCTATCCCTCCGCTTCCAATCCCGCAAGCACTCCATTTTCGACTTCGGCAGCAATCGACTACTATAAATCGAAAGGCATTGAAGGCACCAAAGTAGTGCTAGGCATGCCCATATACGGCCGAGCCTTTGCTTCCACAGATGGACCTGGCCAACCTTTCTCTGGCGGTGGGGAAGGCAGCTGGGAGCAAGGCATATGGGACTATAAAGTCTTGCCTCAGGAAGGAGCAATGGAGCTTTACGATGCAGAAGCTGGAGCGAGCTGGAGCTATGATGCGAACAAGCGACTAATGGTGAGCTATGACAGTAAGGATATGGCGGAAAGGAAGGTGGATTATATCAAGAAGGAGGGATTGGGTGGTGCGATGTGGTGGGAGAGCAGTGCGGATAAGAAAGGAGATGAGAGTCTTATTGGAACAGTGAGTCGATCCGTACTTGAAAGGCTGATGATCAATACTAAACCACTGTTAGGTTTTTGGTGCGCTGGGAACGACGGACAAAAGCAACAACACACTATCGTACCCGGATTCGAAGTATGATAATTTGCGAAATGGGATGCCTAATGAGTAAGATAGGTTACTCGGGTTTTCTTCAATAAAAATTGAGGATTTGCAACATTGAACGCTCGATTTTGCTTGAGGTTAACGATGGTAGTTGTTCCAAAGACGCATTTAGCAATGTGGATATGCAGGTTCTGAGAGAATACCGTGAGGCATTTTTCTGGAGCCATGTAACCGTTGAGACAACTAGCATCGTGTTGCGAGTGCCAACAATTGTGTGGTTGTTGGTGGCCAAGCAGGTTGATAAGAGAATTGTCTCCTTGGACTGGGGACTCTGGTTGGAACGTGATTCATGGCATCATAGCATCTGAACTGTTTGCATTCTCTTTGTTAACGACCGAAATATCACAAACAGGCGATCTAAACATAGCCTCCATCAACCGGCTTTCCTCTCACACCAACGCTGAATACCCCCTTCGGCCCAACATCTACCCTTCCGCCGCATTTATCGCTCATCGCCACACACGCCGTCAGAACGTTCATAGCCATACCAGCGACCTCCTGTACCGAAAACGCGTCCACGGCCGTGTCCGATTTTGGAAACACTGCAATTGCACAGGGGCCCCATGTCCAGTAGCGTAGAATCTCTGTGCCTGACCGACGAGCGGACCATTCTACAACATCGTCCCAAAGGGGTTCTTGGCGAATGAGATCGAGGGCGCGGATGCAGTTGTGGATGCTCACGGGGCGAGTGGTGGCGTCGCGAGCAAAGCATTCGATTGTCAGGCCAACGGATGAGGTTAGGTTGCTGTGGAGGAATGGGGTTGGGGAAGGCGCGGAGATTGGAGGAAGAGCGGAGACGGAGATGAGAGAGGGGAGGAGAAAGAGCACGGTAGAGATGAGCATGGCTTAGGTGGCAACTGCTGTAATCCTTTTGAGATTGAAAATGTGGACATAAAAGGATTTGAGGAGTTGAGTAGAGAATCATGAGAAATAGATCTGCTTATGAGCGAGTCGCTTGGGAGTCACGGATAGATTTGCTGTATGGAAGCCTACCAATTCCTCGCGGGTGAAGATCTAAAAAGCGCAAAATCAATTTTACCCCACCACTTGCCAGACTGATGGTCTCGATGGTCGTTTTGTAATCCCTTTGAGGGCTTATTGAGAAAGGATGGCGAGTATTAGCAGCGAGGAGCCACTCAGATGCGCTTAGTCGATAGATGGTTTCTCTAGATGTATGGGATTTGTTTCGATATTTGCGTTCTTGGAAGGAACCGCAGCGACTTCTCAACCTTTTCACACATTTTAAAGCTATCAGAAAGGATCGTCCAAACAACAATAATGTTCTGACTGTTCGAAGTGTTGAAGGTTGTGCAGAAATAGACACAGTAGCGAGATTAGCGCGCCAAGATTTCGTCGCACATTTACTTTACCTATCCTTCTCACCGCCGTCGCTGTGAACTTGTTCAGCATATTTCTTTAGCTACTAGCCAAGCTGCTGCTTACTGATGCAAGCGGAAATAACGCTGTTTCTGTTCAGCCAAGCAGAGTCCTGAAAAGAAAATGTCTGGCGAAAGCCTCGAGGTTCGCTCACTCTTCAACCCCACAATCGGCTGTTCATGTGTATGCTCACAAATTTCCCTAGGAACGGCTACGAAGCCACGCCAAAGCGTTTGACGGTCTTTTGCAGATCATACCTGCTAAGCAATACTATGGCGAAGATACAAGTGTATGTGTAGTCAATTTGACCTGCCATATTATCCGTTTTATCATATTTACTAATTTTCGGCTATTCGTCTAGGATCAATGGCAAAGGAAAAAGCAAACCAAAGAACAAAAACGAAACGCCAAGCTTGCAAAGCTGGACCCAGAGAATTCGAAGAGCGCCAAAGATGTAATGGACGAGAATGTTCGGAAGCGGAAGCGAGAGGAGGACGAGGTTTCCGAGGTGGAAGGTGTTGAGCTTGAGAAACCAATGCAGGGCTTAAAAAAGTCGGAGAAGCAATCCAAAAAGCAAAAGAGGGAAACCAAGGCCGCCGAAAGCAACAACACCATTGAGCCTGGAACGGAGCTTGCTTCGGTCAAGAAGACAGATGCCGAAAAGAAGCGGGAGAAAAGAGAGCGGAAGAGATCCAAGGAACAGGCGAAAATGGCGAAAGTAGAAGCGAAGAAGGCTAAAAAGAAGCAGCAAGCTGAAGTGGAAGAGATTTCCAAGGAAGATTCAGGTGCCGGTGCACTTAGTGACAGAGAAGATGATCCTCAGACTGGCGACATTGATCACATCGATATTAGAGGTATCTTAGATGAACCACCGAAGCAACCACCCTCTACAGCGACCCCTTCGCCAACACCTCAATCACCAGCTTTCGATGCTTCGGCAGGTCACTCAGGATCATCATCCATCTCATCTATTGCACCTCCTACTACCGTTGAAGATTCACAACCAGAAAAACCTACCATTAAACTGAAACTACCGAAAACGGATCCGGATGAGCTGAAAGCACGGTTACTGCTACGCATCGAAGAACTTCGCGCAGCGAGGAAAGCCGACGGGTTAAATGGAGCACCTGCAAAAAACCGGCAGGAGCTCATGGAAGCCCGGCGGCGAAAGGAGGAACAGAGAAAAGCCCATAAAAAGGAACTTCGACAAAAAGCCAAGGAAGAAGAAGAGCGTCAAAGACAGTTGACAATCTCCCGTGGCTCCCCTCTCCTATCTCCTGCCTCGGGCTCCAATGCCGTCCCATCTCCGCTTGGCCAGCATTCAGCACCTACCAACAATTTCTCCTTTGGCCGCATCGCCTTCTCTAACAACCAAATTGCCGACCCGACCCTATCAACCGCCCTCTCGCTCCCGAAAGCGAAAGGCCCACAAGACCCCCACACCGCCCTCCAAGCGGCCGAAAAAAAGAAAGCTCGCATCGCCTCCCTCGACGACGCCAAACGCGACGACATTGAAGAAAAAGACCTCTGGCTCAACGCCCGCAAACGTGCTCACGGCGAACGAATCCGCGACGACACAAGCCTGCTGAAAAAGACGTTGAAAAGAAAAGACAAACAAAAGAAGAAGAGCGAAAAGGAGTGGAACGAACGCATTGATGGAGTCCAGAAGAGCCAGGCCATGAGGCAGAAGAAGCGGGAGGGTAATCTGGCCAAGAGAAGGGAGGAGAAAGGGTCGAAGGGGAAGAAGAAGGGGGCGAGTAAGAAGGGGAAGCCGAAAGCGAGACCGGGGTTTGAGGGGAGTTTTAGAGCAAAGGCGCCAAAGGGGAAGTAAGTGATTGATTGGGGGACGGGGTTGGGTGTAGAGCTGTTAGTCAGTAGCTACTGAAGAGATATTCAGCATAGGGGTTCCCTTACATTTTTGCTGCATTCGTGTTTGCTGTTTTCTAAACGGCGGTTTACTGACGGCAAACCTTACTGTACTCCCCTTGAAAAAAGCCCGTGGGAAGGGGCAGAAAAGATATCCATCCTCCATCCTCCATTCTCCATTCTCCATCCCCCACCCCCCTAAATCCCACCACCAACATTTCCATCCCACCCATCCCACCCATCCCACCCGCTCCCACAAATACCCAAACCCAACCTCCAACCTCCTCCCTCACGCCTTCCCCCTTCTCACCCACCCCTCTCTTCTGTCTCGATCTCTTTCGCCGCAGCAGCAGCAGCATGGAAATACACTATGGGCATCTATGTATCTATTCTGCACGGGAGTACGGTAAGAGGAGGAGGAGGAGGAGGAGGGGGGAGTGTTGTGTTTTGTTTTTTTTAGGATGTTTTGGGGGCGAAGGGAAGGGGAGTGGGAGGGGGAGGGGGAGTAAAGTGTTTTTGTAAGAGATTGCTTGTTTGTCTTCTTTGATGTTTTTTTCGTTTTTTTTCGTTTTTTTGGGTGATGTTAATTCTTCTCTACTTACTTCTCTGCTCTTTTCTCACTCTCTTCTCTTCTGCTTCGCCTCTCACATAATCTCTTCCCTTCCTCCTCCTACCTCCCTCCTCTCTCCTCCCTCTCTCCTCCGTCCTCCGTCCTCCCTCCTCCCTCCTCCGTCCTCCGTCCTCCGTCCTCCGTCCTCCGTCCTCCCTCCTCCGTCCTCCGTCCTCCTCCGTCCTCCTCCGTCCTCCTCCCTCCTCCGTCCTCCCTCCTCACCCTCTCCTCTACCCTCCTCTACCCTCCTCTACCCACCTCTCCCCACCCCTCCTCTCCCACCCTCCCTCCTCAGCACAACAACCTCCAACCCTCCAACCTCCAACCTCCCTCCTCCCCGTCTTCTCTTACACATTCTTCTTTCTATCTCGAGTCTTTCGAGAAAAAAAACGTGTTCGAGCTGCTACTAACTACAGTGGAGAATGACGCTTTGTGACAAGGGATGGGGATGAGGATGAGAATGGGGATGACGGGAGCGAAAGGGTGTTTTTTCTGGGGGGGGGGGTAGAAGCCCTGGGTGAGGATGATGGGATCTGCGTTAAAGGATGGTTGGGCGGGGTGGGACGGGTGGGGGATGACGTTGTTGAGATGGGGGTGGGGTTGGTGAGGTTTTGGGGTGAGTGAGGGACGGGGGTTGGTGGGGGAGAGGTGCGGAGGACGAATGAGCGTGTTTTGGGCTGTAACAGTTTTCAGTGAGGAGGAGGGTTACTACTGTAGCAGTGCGATGATTGAAACAATTCGGATTGTATTTTGCTAACCCTTAAATGCCTGCAATGGCATCAAGGGCATTCATGAGACTAATTCGTACACATGGTTTCCGTGACTCCTCCGATTAATCTATAAGAGATCGCCATGAAGCAAATAGAGCAAGAGCTATTCCCGGCTCTTGGGATACAAAGCAAATTGCTACAAGCCGCCTCCAAGCTTGGAAAAAAAAGGCAAGAGCGCTGGCGATACAAACGCCTTTTGATATGCTACACTATCCCTCCGATGTGTGCCGTGACCAACGCCGAGCCAAGTCCAATTGGAAAAGCCTGGGTCGCAAAATAGAGACTCTTCCATCAGCGATGTGCTGATAGTAATGTGGGTGAGTGATGACGTGGTAGTGGTAGTCATGGTGGCGGTAGCACTGATCGTGGCGATGGTGAATCCATTTCTGGACTTCGAAACCAGTGGGAGTGGGGACAGTGGGAGTGGGGACGGTGTGTGTAATAATAATAATAATGGTGACTTTGGTCAAGAAAGGAAAAAGGCAGGAACGCCGAGTCGAGTCATTGTTGGCTCGCCTGTGACCTCGGAAGCGCAAGCGATACCACGTCATGGCGAGGCCACGATCGTAACACAGCACGAGAGGTGCTTCCCTGGGTCATCCCTAAGAGTTGTCAAGGAAGACAGGGAAGACGGTCAGGACGGATTGCTGCAAGCTTATAGCTGTGTACGGATGAACTTGAAGCCAGGGACCGGAAGAGGGTATCGCCAAAAACAAGATGGTTGGACAAGCAGCCACCACTTCTCAGGTACTGGTCTCGTTCCAAGTATTGTCATTGATAAAGGCATCCCAAGTTCCATCAAGGCCTGGTGTAGCAGCGCCGCTCCCGTTGGAACTAGTGCCACCACCAAACATCTGCTGCCCTTTGGTAAAGTCAGGGAAACTGCCGTCATACGGGAGCTGGAACCCTGGTTTGCCCATTGAGACCGAGGTTGTCGCGGGCGGGTTGCTAAACATGCCTTGCGCAGGTGACATGTCCAGAGCACTCGGAGCAAGAGTGGCACTCATTCCGTCGTACGACGGATGGAAGTTGCGTTGCTTCATCAGCGAGGCGGGGGTGGTGTTGTAATAGTTTGGCATTGGCATGTTCTCGCTGCCAGCCATGAACATGGAGGTCAATGGGTCATTCGGGTCGAGTGCTGACCCGAGAAGCATCTGCGACTCGGTCGGCAGTGCGGTGGTGAAGGGGCTAAAGTCTTGAAAGCCAAACATGTTGGTCGTTGGCTGTTGGTTGATCTGCGGCGGAGGAGGTGCTCGCATCTGCTGGTTCGGCTGACCGTCTGGCCTTACATTGCTGTAGGCCGGTATCTGCTGATTGGGAGGGAAGGAAGAGGTCTTTGGAGGAACTGTCGGCCTCGATTGTAAAGGCTGCGGCGTCCTTGAGGCGACCGGCGATACCGACTTTGATGGCATCTTCCTCGGCATCGAGGTTCTTCGAAGATCGGTCGAAGCGGAAGGGTCGATCGGACTCGACTGAGTCGTTGCAGGCTGGGTGTAGCCAGGAGTGTCTTGGGTTCCTGCCGCTGAGGCTGACCTGACGTGCTGCCCTGCTCGGAAGGTCGGTGTATTCTGAGCCATGTACGGCGACTGGACGTACGAGGTTGGTGATTGCTGCTGCTGTTGCATGTTGTGAGCGAGGAAGGGAGACGGATACATTGACTGTTGGTTGTGCGCGAACTGCGGAGCGTTGGGGTATTGCTGCGCGTAGGAGTTGGTGATGGCCTGGTCCAGAGCACTTCTCATGGCGACATGATTGGTGAGGTACGCCGATAAACGTCGGTTGAAGTCTGCGGAACCGGTCTGGAGATGGGCGGTGAGTCGTCTGTACTGCATCGGTAGGTCGTCATCTTCTTCCTCGTACATCTCCTCGTTGACCACATCTTGCTCGGTGACTCGTAAGGAGCGACCTGTTCGTCGCTTGTGTATCTCCGATGCCCTCCGTGCTGACTCGACTCGAGCCTCGAGACTTCGGTCGCTTCTCCGGGAGGCGGCAATGTAGGCACTATGTTATGATTAATAACATGCTTTAGCCAAGAGACCGGTATCGCGCATACCGTTCTTGGTTTTCCTCGTGCGTTCTTTCCGTCTTGATTGCCTTTGAAGGCGGTATTGTACGCTGGGGAGGCATTGAGAATGAAGAGTCCCTTTTTTGCAATTGCTCGAGGAAAGTGGTTGATGGTGGGCAGAGAGTGGACGAAGGCTCTGCTGTTCCTTCGGGTCTATGGAATTGCGAAGCGCACGGAGTTACGTCCGAGTTGTTTCGTCACAGGAATTCGAAGTGGCAAATTGTCGAAACACAAACAGTGTTCGAATGAAGGATTGCAATTGCTCTTTTCAGAAACGAACGGGTTCAAGAAAAAACAAGAATGCGATGCGGGAAAGACGAGATGATGGAAAATATTAACGTTTGTTGGTTTGTGAATTGGTGTCGATGTTCGACGTTCGCGATGGGGAGGATTGGTTGCCTCGGGATCGATCTGGGGCGATTATCCCCGGGACGTTGCGGGTAAGGAAACGATCTCAATCTCTCCCTGGTTGGGCCTGCACCTAATAGCGAAAACCACAACCAAAGCACCACACGTCCTCGAGGTAAAGAGGTGGATGAGATTTGATTGCCAGTTGTGTATGTATGTTCAACGGTTTACTTGACGGGAATGATGCCAATGTGAAAAAGAGGGAAGTCAGTAAGGAGGTGGGAGAGGGTGTGTTGATAAGGAAATGGGGGCATTTCTGCTGAGCCTGCCTTTGGCCTGGTCGCACTCGCACACGCACACACGCACATCCATTACCTCCCTCGCCCTCTTCCATCATGGGACGGCTGCACTAGATGCTCTCTAGGGAAAGTCGGATCTGTTGTGTCTAAGGTAGCGTGGATCGGGGAGCAGGGGAGCAGGGGGGGACGCCAAAAAGAAGATTCACGCGGCTTTTGAGAGGGAAAACCAATGGAAGGGAGTTCGACTCCACTGAGGAGATACCGCCGGCTCGTTTCCAATCCGAAGATTCCTGGAACCAATCAGAAAGCCGACAACTGCAGTTACCAAGTTGCCATCGATCCGACTAGTGGCACTAGCGGCGAGATTTCCGATACGCGAGATCTCAGACCCACTTTGTTGCATCATCTTGGATTTCCCTCCCCCCTCTCCCCCCCTGTGCAGCGTGTCAATCCCGAGGTAGAGATCAAAGTACCTTATTCTATTCGGTAAGGTATTGTGGTATTATGCATTCACTGGAAAGCTCAAGAGTCCCTTAGAGGTAAAAGACAATGCCCAAAGTAAAAGTACCTCCGTTCCTAAACGGCTTCCCCCAATCCTATCAGCTGAGCCGGTGACAACAAGCTGTCTCAGTCTGGAATGAAGTAGCCGACTCTCTCATTGTAGAAATCGGTATTCAAAGAATACTGGATTGCAAGTATTTCCAAGCAGGAGATGGTTTGCAAACGCGAGGCGCGAACAATGCGTGTTCACTGTATTATTCGTGCTGTCATACGCGACGGATCTTGCATGATGATCTAGATCCAGGCCAACCTCGGGGGAGATCTCGCTGTCGTCTCGTCCTTCCCTCGCAGACGGCACTGCTCATCTTTTGCCCCTCGGACGTAGAGGGAAGTAACTTCACGGCGACCTCGCCAAGCAGTAGCATCCCGCTCGTTGCTGGTAACCTCAAGTACCTTACTTTCAGCAGCCAGCGGCTGAACAGTCACGCTTCTGCCACGGCGCAAGAAGGACCTACTTTACTGAGCCAATAGCCACACGTAGTCAAAGTACCTTATCTAGCCATGTAGCATTACCGAATCTTGTGCCAACCCTTGCAAACAATGGAAAGGATGAAAAGTGACTTCAGAGAATCCCGGACTTATCTCCGCAGGAAGGGGGGCTGCCACACTAGCAAACAATGGAAAGGATGAAAAGTCGCTTCAGAGAATTCCGGACTCATCTCCGCATTGAAGGGCTGCCAAACCACCCAGTACGCTGCCCTTATCGGCTAGTTGTGGCTCTAGCAAAAGCGTTCTGAGATTCAGCGAAAGGCTAGAATTGGAATTGTGGTTGAAAGTAACCACTCCTATTGGCGAGCCAAACAAATCTGGGGTGGAGAATGGGCCGATGGTCATGCGCAAACAGGGTCGGATTCCCAGGTAGCGTGTGGCTCATCGCCAATTGGGTCAAAACAAGGGGGTCCAAAGTCAGAAAAAAGGTTTGCCCAGATTGAGTTTGTGGTGTTGGCGTTGCAGATCTTCAGAATTAGGTAGGCGGTGACGACGAGTGAGTGACCCGGGGTGGGCTGACACTGACAAATCAATCATCATCAAGCCGGTTGGGGGGGGGGGGGGGGGCCTTTTCACTTTGCGTAACGGGCCAAAAAAGGAAACCATGAATTCACTTTTCAGCTGAGTTGGTTGTGAATGGGGAAATTGTACGGTGGTGATACATACGGTAATACGAAGCTACCTTACTTAAAGTACTTGGTTGGTTCGACTGAGGGGTTTGGGAATTGGGGAAGAGGGAAGAGGGAAGCTGCAGTTCTTGCAGCGGGGCGCTGCAACGGTGACAGAAGGGAACTGCGCATGCCGGTGCAACCGAGGGCAGGATCTGGCATATTCCGGCAACTGGTCAGAGATGGGGAAAGCAGCATCCTTACCCTGATAATGTAGGTACTCTATTAAGGTATTATTCATGTGCGTTGATGTCACTCGAAAAGATCAGAGCACAGAACGCCGAACGCCGAGCACAGAGCAGTATTTATTGTTATTGATTGGAATGATCAAAGGACCGTGAGGGCGTGGTTGCGGTTTCGTCATGGACCCCCTCGGCCAGCGCTGTTTCCGCCCCCACAGCACCCTCACGCCCTTTGCACCTTCCGTAGAAGGCTCCGGGGAGGGGAAAGGGTCACAAAACGTCTACTATGGATGCATGCTCAAGTATAGATCCATCGGCCACACTACACGGACGATTGGAACATCTTGCTCGGGACTATATATGTTCGCCATCGCTCCCCGAGTACCATGACTCTCACGAGCTGGCGCATTCGGGGGGGTTGGCAGCCACAGGCTCCAACGGGCACAGAGCGACGCACTCGGGTCTTCTCTGGATCATCAGCTAGTGGCGGCAGAAGGACAGCTCGGTCTTGATGTCCTCTACGATTAACGAGTGCACAGTACTACCCATCCAGACGCATCAAAATTAGATTCCTGGAATGCGTCTCCACTTGCGGCGGGTCCCACCCGGATGACTTGCATCGTGCCGTCGGAGCTATTCGAATTGAGTGCCGTGAGGTTGTACGAGATCTGGTGCTCTCCGATCTGGGTCGATGGAGTCCACGAGATGCTGCCGGATTAGCTGGGACCAACCGATGCATACCTGTCAGATGACGAAATCCAAGCATCTCGGCCCTGGAATTGGCATTCATTGGTCAGCAGGCCGTTGGGAAATACGCAGGTTTCAGATCACGCAGTCGGTTTCGTAAGGTGAGATATCTGCGAGAGCAAAGTAATCGCGACATGGCAAAAGACATTACCGCCAAACCTGCAAATCGATAGATGAAATGCATGTCGCATGATCCCCCGGACCCTGTTTCTCCATCATCACAGTATTCTCGTCCCTTTATTCATTGGAATGCAACGATTGGAGCTCATAATAACGAGTCCAGCCTAGTAAATACGCTCAAGCAAGCCGCCACAACCTAAGCTTCATGTCAGTCGAAGTTCTGGGCCATTGCAGCGGACGATGCTGCAGACCATACTCCGGCCGCTCATCGAGACTGGGGATTAGAATGAGCTTAGGCGACATGACATACCTCTAATTGCAGCTCTTTATCTTTTCCTTTGTTAACCTCCTCCGTTATCACGTGCCCCAGATTCGCCCCTATGCCTTGTGCGCCACCAGTTCGTTTCCCAAAAGGCCATTGTGAATATTCAGACAGAAGCTCATCCACCTGTGCAAATGCTCGTTCCCTGGATTCGTGACCGAGTGATGATAGCGCGTTCTCCAACACATTCGCTGCGTATGCTGCGCAGACCATCGCTATTGTTCGAATGTACCGAAATTCCATATCTTCGGGGAGGAATTGACTTGGCGCGAGGACAACGGTCCTGTTCGTCAGCACCGTTCGTACCCGACGTCGAATTTCGTCTTTCGCCCCACCGTCGGCGACTGGATGCGTGGCCATGTCGAACAACAGGAAGTTACGTTTCTCCGTGCGCAATATTCCCTTATCCACCAGACCCTTGGCCAGACGTTCTCGGACTTGCTTCAGTTGGTAGCCAATCTTCATGAGGTTCCAGGTCTCTCCTTATCATTTAGTGAATTAGCTTTACTATCTGCTACCTTAGATTTGCTTTCCTTACCGCTCATTAGATCGATCCACGAGCTGACGCTCATTTTCTCGCTCGACTTCATCATCTTCAATGCTTCGTCCAAGAGTACCTCCCCCGTCAGTGTCTCGTCAATCACCTCAATGACTCTGTCTGCTAACGGAAAGCGCCGCCTCGATGAGTCCTTTTGCATGCTTACGCGACCTCTGAAAGCGAGCTCAATGACGATGCATCCTCGCAGAGCGTATGATATGTTGTCGTTCCAGAAGGAAAGATAACCCTAAGATCGTTAGATGTTAGCATGTTACTGCGTAGATAGCCTAATTGATTGGCCCCTGTACCTGCTTGTCCTTCAGCCCTAAAAGCAATACCTCCTCCATTAGTGTAAGCTTTGGCTGCTTATTTCGCTCCTCGGTCTCACTTATATCTCGGGGATCGAACGCTATTTTGTGCCCATTCTCTCCACCAGTGTAGGATGTTTCTGGAGTACGACTGTCAAAGCCAGCCTTTGGCGTAGGTGAGTTCACCCGGCTTGGGTCGCTCTCGTCGTCGCCAGTAGCTGAAGATCCCCCCCCTCCACCACGGCGTCGAGTAAGGCCACCGGCTGACGCCATGTAGTCGCCCTTGTGGTTGTGACACTATCTTCGGCGTCCCCGGTAGGGAATATGGTGGGTGTCAGGGCTATTCGTGAAACCATTCGCTTTGCTCCGTAGATGGAACAGCTCAGGACTGTTTTGGTTGTTAAGCTGGAAGAGACGCTCCCATGTCGCTCATTGCCAAGTTCAGCTGAAATTCAGCTATCAGCTATTAGTATGTCCCTACGCTGTGAGAAGGATTCAAGTAGATATGTTTGGCTGTCACCAGAAACGGCTCGCTACCCTAGCAGCCGCGCGCCGCAAGCCGGAACAACATCGTGCCGTGAGTCGGATGGAGCATTGGACATATCACTACTATTCACCAAGTCGACATGTCTATATAGACAATTACAGTTGAGGAGTTTGGTATGATGTATATACGTTCATCCGGCTGCCACTTGAGAAGCTGTGTATCTAGAGCTTCAACTGGAACCAAAGGGGGATAGGATAATGTCGACAAAACGGCCAGTTATTTTGAGTCTGGCAAGTTTAGTCGCATCATAATGTTGAGCAAAGGTGGATGGCTCTCGGAGTCTTGACTTATGTATAATTCGAACATGACCGCACCCTGTTCTACTAACATACACCAACGTAAACAGATCAAAAAGGATTTTGCAACTCAAAGAGAAGCACCTCATCCGTCCAAATTCACCAATGCCCCATTAACCATTGTTTAGTGAGCTAGAAGATCAAGTCAGCAATCCCTTCTCATAAGCGAGATTTGTATAGACGTACCATCTGGCTGAGAGAGTATGTACGAAACCGCCTTGTCCACTGTCGGAAATGTCAGGGAAAGGGACTATAAGTTAGTCTTTACTAGAGAGCTCACCACTGTGGATCGCGTCCGCCTCCTTATCAGGGATCTCAATGCTGAACTCCTATATACACGTCTAAGCTATAAAAGTCAGAGATGGGGACGTGAAAACTCGTACCTCCTCAATTGCCATTACCACCTCCACGGTGTCCAAGCTGTCGAGACCTAGATCATTTGCGAAATGTGATACATTCGAAAGCTTCAGCTTAGGTCAATTCTCCATGTTTTGTTTAGGCGACGTAATAGGCTCATATACCTTTGTTGCGTCGGTGACCTGGAATCATTTGTCGTTAGGCTTGCTTGTTACATGCACAGGTTCACCACCTACCTTGTCAAAATTCTTCAAAAGATCCATTATCCTCCCCTCGACCTCCTGTTCTGACAAGCCAGCTGGCGCCGAGTACCATCGTGAGGCCTGAACATTCGTAAGGGGAGCGGTGGGAGAAGATTTTACAGCAAGACATGGTGCAATTGCCCTTGATACGGGGAGCCGTGTCCGAACGGCCAGCCTGGAGGCGCACCGAACTGATTGAAAAAGAGCTGTCCGTAACATTGCGCTGTTGTCAATGACTGTGTCTGTCGGGTTGTGGGAATCTTCTTGAGCTCAAGTGACGATACTTTCTAAGAGCTTGTCCTTCCGGCAAACAGGGTGCACTAACCACTAGCGTCTCTCGATACGCCTCCGCCAATCAAACCTCGCTTCTTGCAGATTACTAGGGCTTGATATCCACTTCTCCAATCTGCTTTCCTTCACACCAACAACTCTCACAGCGCGACTACTGGATCAGTCCGCCGCCATGGCTTCCACCAGATACATTGCCGGTCTGGCTCGTACACTCACTACCTCCGCCCCTCCCAGCGCCACACTCTCCGCCCGCACAACCTTCCCTCGCGCCACCGCCGCCTTCTCCTCTTCCGCCTCTCGCGCCGCAACTCCAGCAGGACCACCTCCACTAGGCTTCCGCCTCCCACGAAAAGAGCGATGGGATGAAAGCAAAGAGACTTCGCTAGACAAAGCGGGCAAATACTTCCTCCTGACAGAGATGATGCGAGGAATGTACGTCGTGCTGGAGCAATTCTTCCGCCCCCCGCAAGTACCCTCGCTCCATTCATAACCACCGGTCTCTAACAATTCGATAGCTACACAATATACTACCCCTTCGAAAAAGGACCCATCTCCCCCCGCTTCCGCGGCGAGCACGCTCTTCGCCGCTACCCCACCGGTGAAGAACGCTGCATCGCCTGCAAGCTCTGCGAAGCCATCTGCCCCGCCTCGGCCATCACCATCGAAGCCGAAGAGCGCGAAGACGGCTCTCGCCGCACCACGCGGTACGATATTGATATGACAAAGTGCATCTATTGTGGGTTTTGCCAGGAGAGTTGTCCCGTGGATGCGATTGTGGAGAGCCCGAATGCGGAGTACGCGACGGAGACGAGGGAGGAGTTGCTGTATAACAAGGAGAAGCTTTTGGCGAACGGGGACAAGTGGGAACCGGAGCTGGCGGCGGCGGCCAGGGCGGACGCGCCGTATCGGTGACGGGTAGGATGACGGCGTTTTGGTCGTTTTAAAGGGCGGGAGAACGTTACATAGACATGTAAATTATCACGGTTGCCAACATTACAACATCAAGCGCTGAATCGGATGTCATTGAATGGCTACGTTACTCGCCTTTGGTATCCTACTGTAATACCACTCATGTGTAAGGCTATGAACATTGGTTTGAGTCAAAACAGGTACACCGTATAGGCAGTAGCATTACCTCTTTTATGCCCGTGCCATCTGCGAATTGTTCATCTCTAGATGATCGGAAGACTGTAAACTACCCTCAAGCCTAATGCTCATAGAATTAAAAACCCCAGGCGGGTATATCTTCAAAACAATTCAAACATCTCATCTCCACCTTATTTCACTTCTCACCGAATCCAAGAACAAGACATCTAGAACAGAGTCTATGCTACATGCACCACGCTGAAATAAAAAGGAAAGACGCGCTCCGTCGCTATGCTGCACTGCGGGCTACTGAGACACTACCATCGTCGCAGCCAGGGGGAATAGGGGAAGCAATCACTGCGAGAGGACTCGGCCACTAAGACATCGGATGATAGAAAAGAAGACGATCAGATGCGTCTCAAATTGCCGGAGTAAACCAGGATAAGACACCAACGTTGAGAAAGCTGGGAACATTCTGAGACAATGATGGTGGTTGTTTCTCTTGTGCTTTCCTAGCCATTGAAGTCTAGAAGGGAAGGAAATGGTTTCACATGACACACATTCGCATGCGCTGACGTGGACCACAGAACCAGATGCGGGAAGCTGGTGAGTGGTCTTGCTCCTCTTGCGGTCGCTTCAGTGCAGGTCCAGTGCAAGACTCTTCCTGTATATACGAAGCAGGTTAGGCGAGCAGGTTTGTCAGGAGCATGTTGCTCCGGTATAAGTGCCAGTATCTTGGAATTGCAACTGAGATACCACAGGCGGCATCAGAGTGCACCATAAACCCCTTACCAATCTGGTCTCCCAGTTGCGGAACGGTCATCCCAGCCATAATGAGCTGTGTTGTCCTGTTTTGCTTCTTTGGTTACGGTGGCGTTGTCGGATTGGAATCCTTGACTGGGGAGACTTTGACTTGATGTACCAGGCCCGCCAGCTACTACTCCATTTGCATCGGCTACACCGGGTTTATCCGTAGTATGACAGGCGACCGCATCTTCCATCACAGTATCTTCAGTCTCCAGGGCCTGTTCGGCGATATCTCTGCAAACAGGGTTGACCAGCTGATCCTTCAATTCATCTTTGACATATACCACGAAATATGACGTGGCTGGTCGCTCTGCGGATTCCTGTTCAAATATTTCCCTCGTGTCTTTTACTTCGGTGACATATCCGTCATTGTACTTGCGCCAAATGTTGGCGTCAAAATCTCGAATGTAGATCCAATAGTGGCCGGAATGTACAAAGCCACGATGAATAAAGACCGACTGTAGGCGGTAGGGAATATTACGTAAGTCGTTGAATTGGCTATTGATGCTGGTCATAAGAGTTTTCATTTCCTGGTCGATAGATTCGACCTCCAGCTTAGTCCCTTCTCCAGCCTCGGTAATACAGCGGACTAGAGTCGGCGATATGTCAATAGGATCAGTGTCTGTAGAATTAGTGGCGGCATCGACAGCGGCGAGTTGCTCCAAGTATACGGTGGTGGAGGTTAGAAGTTCAGACACGCTCATTCCCAAATCCGTTGTAGTGATCTCCCGTTTTCGCTTTTCCAAGTCGTTGAGGCGCTTCTTCCAAATCCAACAATCTCTTCGCCTTTGCATTAGGTCTGGATCAGCCGAATCCATATACCGATCCATGTAGATGGTCTCTTTCAACTCCAAGTGGTGGTTTGACTTGTAAGGTGTCTTTTTCTCAGGATCGAATTGTACCCTTTGAACAAGGACTTGCAGGATTGGTGGGAGCTGGCTGATGGTGGTGTACTGCGGTTCATATGCTCCTCCGACTTCGACTTCCTGTACGTCGTACGCACCGTCTAATGCAGCATAGATATCACGGGGACCAGATTCAACGTCCACTTTGATGTCCGAGATGAATTCCTCTTTGGTCCTAATCGAGCCTTTGATGTTTGTAGTGTATGACTTCTGCTTCCCAAAGAAAAGCTTTTTTATTCGGTCAATCTGCTCTCCAGATTCGTCGACTGTGTCTGCCCTGATAGCACATTGCAATTGGAAAAGCACGTTGGCGATTACCTCAGTGACGTCTTGCTGAGCACCATAATTGATTTCCTCCTGTATCACTTTTTGATCATCTGGTATGGGCCTAGGAGGAAAAGGCGGCGGTCTACTCGGTGGACCAGCGGTTGGTTTCGTTTCGGTCTCGCCTTGAACTTGACTTGTCTCCTTGATTGGGCTAAGCGGACGAGGTTGTTCATTATTACGTGAGGGCGATGTATATTCAAGGGGTGCGAGAATGTTTTCTGGCGAAGGTGCTCGTGCGGAAGATGCCTTGTTAGGCGGTAGATTCTCCTTATCCTCTAGAACAAGTTGTTGCTGCTCTTTTGCATCTTCTCCAGCGACATCTATCATCACGGTATCTGTTTCACTCGCAGTTGGACCTTCAACTAACGTATCTTCGCTTGAGTCGTCTCGATCAACCGTCTCAACCTTCGTAATTGCACCCTTAGGTTCAATGGTGTCCACGTCGGTATTTGCATCCGCAAGTTCGAGCGTCGCATTGCCACTCATTTTCGCGTTCTCCTGGTTTGGAAGTGACCTTGGTGGTAGAAGAGGGCCAATGACTGGTCGACCGTTAATCTCCCCTAGGGACGGACGATGTGCACTGAGCACTGATTTCCGGCGAAAACTCTCCTCATTGGTCGAGCTAATGAGGGTGAGACGAGCGAGCTCTCGCTCTGGTGAAACTTCTGCTTTGGGTGCGGTGATCATACTCCGAAAGAGCTTCTGTAGCTCATATACAACTGTACACATTAGCACATGCTCCGGGGTGAATAATATTGTGTACTGACATCGTTGAGCACGCTGTATCTCTTTCAGAGACACATTCCTTGATCCCACTCGCTTTTTAGCAAGGCTTTCCGCATCAATCGACATCTTGTACGTTTCAAAGTTCAGGACTAGGTCTCGAAGAGGTTGTACTGTAAAGTAGAACTGTAACAAGCTGTTGAGATAGCAAGTATTGCCAATATTCTCCAACCCCACCGGCCATTCAGAAAGCGGATGCTCTGAAGAGACCATACCAGTGTTTAAGAAACCTTGTAAAAGCTGAGACTCTTTAGAACTCGCGATCGCAGTGACGGCCCTCTTCAGATCATCTATTTGCGATGGCGCATCCGCAGCAAGGGAGTTGTAGGCGGCGAGAATAGTATCGTCGTCGATAGTCCGGTCAGTGATACCAAGACGGTTGTAAGCATATCCAACATCCATCTCAGACTCTCCCAGTTCTCCGGTCTCGAGCCATTCTTTGAGGGCATCACTATTGCGATGCTCGGCTATCAGGGCCATAGCCTGGCGAGCGATCGGTTCATCTGATGGTTTCTCATCAACCTACAATGAAAAGCACAATAAGTGTTCATTCATTGTACAATATTCTTTGTACAGTTCATTCACAACTCCAGCTTATCGGGCTAAATTATGAATATTCGATCAACTGTCTCATAGACTTACCTTAACACTATACATTGACACCAGAAACTCATCATTTATGTCGTCCGCGGCACCCAACCATAACAATGCTTGTTCGTAGTTCGTGACAACTGTGACTTCGTGAGCATTAATGTGTTTCGAGTAAAGGTATTTAGATTAGTCTACACCATCGGACTTACCTTTGGACGCAATAAATTGGATCTTCTTGCTTGAACGACTTTGACCTATGATCTGAAGCGCCCTTCGCAACTCTGACTCTTGCCTCGGCGCATCCGAAACTCTGGCCTGGAACGTGCCGATAATGGTCTCATCATCTAAATGGTGTTGTTTGAAGTCTAACCCAAGATCTTTGTAGGCGCCTTTAATGTCTTTAAGACTTATTTTACCCGAAGAGGCTTCGATTGCCGCCTGAGTTTGCAAATCTTCACTGTTCCGACCTTCTCCAAGCCCTTGAAGACATTCGAAATAATAAGGGGTATTACTTGGGTCGACATCAATCTGTCGTTGGTAGGCAAAGACAATGAGGTCGTCATGAAAGTCGGCTGTTGCGCCCAAACTGGCGTAGAATCTGGTCGGACCGATTGTCAGCATTAATATGAAATAGCTTTTCAATTACAAGGACATTACTTACGGATGTTCCTCAACGGTCAAGTCCACTGTCCGGGACGAGGACGGTACTGAGTCTTCACAGGTCAGAACATAGGTTAGTATGGATGAGCAAGCATCTGTCTATTCGTGGGCTTTCATACATTCCGCACACCCCAGCGCCCCCTTGAATTCTGCCATTGCCGATACAGGCGTATACCCCACCCTGATTCCCCGTCTCTCATCTTCCGGTCTTTCAGAAAGAAGAACGAGTAGCTCCTTGTCAACATCATTCAAAACAATGTTGGTTGGATTAGTAAAAGGAGTCTTCGCCGCCGGCTCAGGTTGAGGCGGCTTCCAGTCTTCACCCTACATCTAGTAATCAGCACTCAAAAACACTTCTTTTTAGGGGGCCTCAGCTTACGTCACGTCTAAACCCAAGATACTGGACCAGGTCAGCACAGGGTTCGCCTAGACAGAGGCGCCACTTCTTATTATTCCCTAAAATCTTCCTTTCATCCCCTGTTTTCATGGAATTTGATATATAGGTACGCAAGTTCGTAAGTATATCCGTGGATGAAGGTACCGCAACACCTTCAAAGCGTTCAGGTTCTTCTGATATTGCTTTCTCAGCCCGCACCCTAATGAGTTCAGTGGCAGTAAGCAAGTTGGCCCATTCTTGTATCAATTTACAAGGCTTGATCTGGACGGAAAGCTTGGCCGAGCACTGGGGTGAGGAGCATTGAAACTGTTGCGTATCAACCCAGTCAGTACCAACTTTGGAGTACGTCCCATTTGGCGCTGCCTGATTACGCGATGAAATTTCGGGTAGATGGATAAAGTGGTGAAGAGGCCATGTCTGGTTGGGACAGGGCACAGAACGACGGGCTTCTCCTTGAAGGACGATCGACAGCTCGAGATGGGACCTGCAAACCCCACAGTAGGCCGCAATGACATACTTGGTCAATGGATCTCGCCTATTCCAGCTATCGGGCAAGAGGCATTGTTCATCCTTCAGTAACCAGACATGATGACAGCTCCCTTGGGCCACGCGGGCCGGGGGTTTTCTAATATCTTCAAACGGTACTGGAAGCTCTGTGAGGATATTATAGCCTGTTGGTGGCAGTCGGCGTGGATCGTAGGAAGTGAGATCTTGAAGGATGCGTGGCGCGGTCTTGCCTGTTCTATGTTAACAGACATACATCTAAAAATGCGTGGTTTGTAATGGAAACTCACCTCCCGTGAGTTGAACTCTCATATCTACCATATAACTCTTAGTAGTCTTGCATGGCCAGGCAAAACAACTGGGCAGTTGGTTGAATATACGGCAAGGAAGGTCCAGCAAGTTTCTTTGTTATGTTGGAAACTTTAGAGGGTTTGTTCCTCTTCAAACGCAGGCCACGCGCACATCCGTGCCCTTGCGTTCCAAAGACTTTTAATGCGCTTCTCCGTGTTCTTTTCAACGCTCCAATCTTTCAGACTCTTCCAAACGATGCTGCTGAGCCGGACGCAATGCTGGAACCAAGGTCCGCTAGACACAGAATCTCATGGGAATCTTTTTCGGAGTGCACCTTTCCACATCCAACAGCCAGATTCTCGTACGATACTGATTACGAAACGTCTTCGTAGTAAAGGCTTTGTCTTTCACCAAAATGAAAGGTTGTATTATTGGTAACACGGTCCACTTCCCGGCGGTCTTCAAGGCTCCGTATAGAGGGAGCGTCTATATCATGGAGATGAGTAGCATAAGGTTTTGGGATTGAGGCGGATGCTGGTCTATGCACGAGATATTCTCACAACTGCGGGACAATGAAATTAGCAAGCACAGAACTATCTTGGCAAACAAACCAATATACTAAATTGCATCACTGCTCTCCATGGCAAGCCAAGTCGATTTGGGGATCCAGGCAACCTAAAAAGGAGTTACATACCTATCAAAGGCTACTTTCGAGATATTTCACTTCTGTGGTGCTCACATTGCTTGGGCAAAGACAAATTTCGACGTAAATATGGTGGTTTTCCATATGAAACAGTCAACCCGGCGCTGAATTGCATATAGTTAAATTGAGAGACGATTTTGTAGGATCATTAGACATTCGAAATCCATGGTGGCTACTGGCTAAGGTAGGTAGATACTCTATTAATACAATTTCTTGTTCCTATCCTCTGGCGGAAAGTACAATGTAAATCGTTAAAAGCGCGTCAAGCTCTGCCCGCTGTCGCGCTAGTCTAATCCCTCCCGCCAACCAATCCCGAGGGCCCGGAGCACCCTTGATGCTCACTACCCCATTCACCAGCAAAGAGTCTCGAGCAAACGTCCTCCTGAGCTGGTTTCTTGGGCTGCCAGACATTGACAATGCCGAACGTCGTCCCAGCGCGGGAAGAGGAACCGGTGTACCAGCCCAAAGATGCTATCAGCGCAGCACTTAAATCCACTGCGATCACTGGAGGAGCTGGAGCTCTTGTGTCGTCAATACAGAACACACTGACAAAGCAAAATGTCTCGGCATGGGGTATCTTCACAAGAACAGGAGGAACGATTGTAGTCTTTGGTATGGCTTGGTACTGTCGCTCTCATGATTGAACAAATGATCCTAATAATCGTTACAGCTGCAATGGGAGGAACGTACGAGTTTGCTAGAGTTGCTTCGGCAAATCTACGTGAGAAAGATGATAGCTGGAATCCGGCCATAGGAGGCTTCCTAGCGGGAGCAGTACTCGGTCTCAGATGTCAGCTCTTACTCGTAACCGAAGGGTTTCGGCTGCTGATAAGGGAACAGTTCGGACATTTCCAGCGGTACTGGGTTTGGGAGCTGGTCTAGCCGTACTGCAAGGTGTCTTTGATTACACAGGAGGCAAATTGAGTGGTTACGAAAAAGATCCTAGCATTGACGAGTACGAGCGAAAAGAGCAGTTAAGGAAGAATAGGAGACGACCCATCCAGGAGACTCTGGAGGAACTTGGGGAAGGTAGAGGTATGATGAGCTCGCTCATTGTGTAGGCCTTTGATTAATGAGTTCTGCAGGTATATATGGTCCGGGCTATGCTGAGAGACGGCGGCAGACGATAAAGCAGAACTACGGGATTGATGTACCACCACAGTCATAGAGGCATGGGACGGGGGTATAGGTTCAATCTAGATGTTACATCCAGACCGTGAATGATTCTCCAATGCGAATTGACGACGATACCGTAATCAACTTAATTTCTTCATGCAATTGCCGCTCCGCAAGTGGTAGATATCTACTTCATTAAGTCCGTAGATACCGGCCAAAGTACATCTACCCCAAGTACCCCCGCTTCTTCAACGCACTGTTCGTCAACTTGGCGGAGTTTCCTACAAATTGGGCGCCATCTAGATGCCTTCTTCCGCTATTCTAAATCGTAGCCCAATCCCTTGGCCTGACTATTGAACAGTCTATCTCTGGCATTTCCTTTCAACATTTTCTTATCGAAAAATCTTCGACTTCTCTACTCGTAACAGTCCGTCGCGATTTCATAATACAACCCACAGCTTGCAGTCCAAGTATTCGTTTCCAATCGAAAGTTTAGAGATCTCGGTCTTGCCTTTCGCAGTTATGTCTTTCTCAAATGCTGCAGCAGGCAGCGGAACGGGTCTAAAAGAGAATTTCTACGGCCATTTCCAGCAGCAAGTCGTAGGTCTGCACACGCAAAATCCGTAATCAGTCCCGGTTAAATTAGCTGACACAAAGACTTCCAGCGCTGAGCGAACAGATTGATCAGCTGAAAGACAATGCTCTCAGTGATGCCGAACGAGCTGCCGCTGTAGACGGCTGCCTGGCAGGCATCTCTGGCCTCTCCAGCGAAGTCAAGGACGTATCAAGTCATACACCCGCCCATGACCAGCGTACATACTCGGAGGTTCACCTAAACTATTTCCTTGTCTTCTAGGACATGCTGATGAGATGCCTTAAATCAGACAATCAAAGCCCTGAGAGAAAAGCTTCAAGAAACCCGCTCGAGCTTTGCTCCAAAGAAAAAGTTTGCATTTAAATCTGCTCCCAGAGCGCCCCCTTCAGTGCCGGCCAATGATCTTGCCAGCAGTCCTGCAGCTGCAGCCCCAGTGGACGCGGCCGCAAGCTCACAAGCCAGAGCCCCGCCCCCACCCCCCGCTACTACCTCTGCGCCTCCTATTGCCATCGCCCGCCGCGCCAACATCCACCGCGTCCTTCCTCCCTACGCTCTAAAAGCTACCGTACCCGCATCCCTCATCAATCTTCACCACTGCATAATCGACCTTTCGGCCTCAACTACCGCCACTTTACCCTTTGCCAGCCTTACGATTAAGGGCGTCACAGAGAGTTTACTGATCTGTGGTTCAGTAGATGGCGCCGCGCATATTACAGGTGTGGAAAGGTGTGTAATTGTCGTCTCGAGTCGACAAGTCCGCATGCACGAGTCTAAGGATTGCTCGGTGTATCTGAGGTCGAGCAGCCGGCCGATTATTGAGGACTGTACAAGTATCAAGTTTGCGCCTTTGCCTGCTGTATATGTAAGTTCCAGCAGCTTCCGCCAAAACGTCTCCTCTCCGACGCCCACAGTCCAGACAGTCCTTCTCTTCCACTAGGGAGCTATCCATCCATTCTATTTCCAAGCTCTACGTTGCAATCAGCAGACCTCTTCCCATCTCATACATATACCAACCAATAAACGAAGCTAACTCCCTAAACCCAGGACCTCCCCTCCTCCAACGAATCCGTACATCAAAACCAATGGAACCAAGTGGACGACTTCAAATGGTTAAAAGCCGAACACAGCCCGAACTGGAGCATCTTGCCCACCGAAGACGCCGTTCCTGAGGAGATATGGCAGCACATTGTTTCTGGAAGCTCGGGGCGGAAGTTGGATGATTTGCTGAAGGCTACGAAGGTGGTTTAGTCGGATTATGGGCTCTGCTGTCAGAATTATGAGAGATGGTTTCAAGGGAGATAATACTCGATATGTGACAGGTGGTCATGGAGATTCTCAAGAAGTGCTTGGATACTACGGAAAGACCTGGAGCCGTCGCCTCTTTCTCGCTAGACGCGGTGGAGGAAGATCTTGGGCCTGTAAATAGGGGATACCCTACATAACGATTCAAAATTGGGGTTTGATATAGATTGGTAGCCCATGTGAGCTGAATGGTGTTGGATTTCGTGCGACGTGGAGACTTGGAGGTCAAGCTCCGCGCCAAAATAAGTGTCTGGTTGATGGTTTGCGATGATCTAGGTGTCCAACTAGCGAAATGGTATTTTCGGTCAATGGCTGTTTGTTTTCAAAAACCGTCGTACTGCTCGTCAAGGAGCATAACTGTTGGGTATATTAACCGTGGCTCGTTACGATGTCGTCTTAACCTCCACCAGAAGATTTCCAGTTATTCATTGGGATTACCAGTCCAAATATCTTAAGTCTTGGCAGCGGGAGACAGCTTTCTTTCTAACAGGCTTCCTGAAAAGCGCCAAATACCCATCAACCCATTCAGGTGAACTCTGCGTCGACCTGGCCATCTCAGTTCCCAGAAGCACCGCGCATCCATTCCTACTTCGCCTTCCACCTCCTACCCCCACCTTTCCTCCACAACCACACCGCCTCCGTAGCCGTAACCCAACAACTCCGATTCCCACTCTCCCCTCCCCTCCCCGCCTCTTCCACCATCCCCTCCACCACCCTCCCCTGATCCATCAACTTCCACAACCCCTCTGCCAGATCATCCTCCTCGTTCCCAAAATCACCTCTTCCGAGCCGGTATAGGACTCTTCCGAGCGTTTGATACGCTATGCACCGCTGCGCTGGAAAGGCACTGCGGGCTAGATGCGCAAGCTCGGGGACGGTATAGCCTGCGGCTTCCGGGGCGGAGGCATGGTGGTGGAGGCCGAGGGTAGAGGGAAGTTGGGCGGCGAGGCGGGGAGGTAGGAGATGGCCGCGGAAGTCAAAGCGGAGGGAGGAAGGGGGGAGGGAGGATTGGGAGGGGGAGTATGTTGAGGATTCGTCTTGCGATATTGGGGCCATCCAAGAGAGGGCGGAAGGGTTGGACGGGAGGGAGGGGAAGTAGGTTGAGTGGAGATTTGTGAGGAACTCGGGGTCTGAGGGGTCGAGGTCAGGGGGTGGCGGTGGTTGTGGGAAATGGAATTGAGGGGCGAGGGGGAGGGAGGTGGGTTGAAGATCGGGTGGTGGGACGGCTGGTGCATTTTCGGGATCCGAAATAGGAAGTTTGGTGTTCGTATGAGACGAAGATGCCGTTGCGGTTGAGTCGGGTTCTTCGAAAGTGACCTTCTTTGAGCTTGGTGTCTCAAGTGATGGCGGTAGTGGCTCTTCCAGCTTTGGAGCTTCGAGCTCAGAACGAGAGTCTGTCCGCCCTTCATCGATATTTGCTTTCTTGAGTAATCTCTCAATGAGAGATGGGCTCAATCCGCTCAGGAGCTCCTGTCGAGCCTCCTCGATCTCATTAGATGTCATTGTCGCAAGCCGTTGCTGATTCTCTTCATCGATCTTCTGGCGCTCATCCACCGCGATAGGACTAACAGTCTCGAGCGCTGCTGCTCCGGAGTCGATACCATTGCTGAACGGAGGTGGCCGATTCTGTGTCAAATCACGATCTCGCGTAGTGCCTTGCGCTGAATGCCCCTTGTCCTGCGACTTGACCTCTCTACTCTGTTTAAAAGTCGACGGTTTAGGCCGTCTTCTGTGAGCAGGAAACCCCGTCTCAGAACCTTTTATCCTAGGGGGTGATGGGATTTTGTCATCCGAGGGAAACCGCTCTTTCACATTTTCAACAAGGCCATTTGGGAATCCACCTGTGAAGGCTGAGCTTGAGGGCTTAGGACTATCAGCCTCTTCGTCTGAATCTAAGTCGATGTGGAAACGCTGACCTCGGTTCGCCATATCAGATGTGAGATGGGAGTTCACCTAGTTACAAAGGGTTCTTGAGAGGAAGCTTTGCAGTATAAAAGTCGCTATGTGACTGCAAAAACCCTGAACAAGAAGCGATGACAAGAGAGTTGCAACGGAATGTGATTTGGAGCTAAGAGTTACAGTATGTTGCCTCAGCCCTCAGGGAGTCAGGACCTCAGAAGTGTAAGGGCTAAGCCCCTCCAGGTTAGCGACCCTTTATAGTAAGCAAGGCAGCTAACCTAAGGGGCTTGGCTGCCGCGGCTTACCCGAAGGGACTTAGTTGCAAAAACACGTCTGAGGTTCCTGAGGCAACTAGATAGGTGCTTATTGTCAAAGAATTCACCCGTCTGACGACTTGGCGAGCTGGAAGTCTTTTTTGGAATAAGTTCTCGATATTAAGAAGCAATGTTTTTCAATCTCCACTTTCTGACGTACCATTACCTTCATACAAGGGTTTGTCGTTACTGCTTTAGTGGGGCGACCTACTTGTTGAATGTCTCATCTTACAGACTGCTCTGGGTCCTTCACAAGCATGCATGACATGCGGGTCGAGGACAGATCAGTTAGTTGTTTACTGATCACTCTTCTCAACGCTGTTCTTCGCAAGCTTATGTAAGTAAACTGTTCTAGATGGTCAAGATACTAGATCTAGTAAAAGGTCTGGGTGACCCGGACTGATTACGATGCATCCAGTGTTTGGATTTCATATATTGCCCCAACAAGTAGCATTTTTCGTTGAATCGTCCAGAACACGTTTCCAGTATAAAGCATTCAAGCACTTGCTTATTTGCTTATTTTCTTCTTTCCAAAAGTTTATAATTCTACACCATTCTCAATCAAAGCCGGTCTTGTGGTAATTATGCAGAAAGCTCTATTCGTCAAGGAAACTGGCAGGCCCGTGGTGCTCAACACCAGGGATGTGCCTGAGCCGAAGGAGGGCCAGGTTTTGATCAAAGTCACCTCAACCATGAGTGAGTTACCTTCGGTTCTGGTGGCCCAAAATTCCTTCGAAGATCTTGGGGCCGCATTTTCTGAGGCCATCTGAAGCTAATCGAAGTATTTCAGTCCTCCCCCATGATGCTTATGGCAGAAACATTGGCCTCTTCATCGGCCACAAGTTGCCCTACATTCTGGGCACAAATGTGGCGGGCATTGTTCAGAAACTTGGACCAAACGTTTCGACTTTCTGCGTCGGTGATCGTGTTTTTGGTGAAGCTGACGTAAATTATCCTACCCCAGATATGGCCGGATTATAAGAGTTTGCGATCCTGGATATAACGGCAACAGCCAAGACACCACCAAATGTTACCAACGACCAAGTCGCGACTCTACCAGTCAATGTCGTTACTTCGTTCATCACTCTTTTCACCCCTTCAGGATTCAACTTTCCATCACCCTTCATGGAAAGATTGAACGCGGATGTCTCAAGCTTCCACAACAAGTCGGAGACATTGATCATCATAGGTGGTGGATCTAACGTCGGCAAACTAGCGATTCAGCTTGCCAAGCTTGCCGAAATCGGTACGATCATCGCCATTGCCTCCAGGCATAGGGAGCATGAGCTCAAGGGGCTCGGTGCTACTCATGTCATTGACAGAAACTCGGCATCGATTCCTGCTCAAGCCCGAGATATTGTTGAATCGAACAGGCTCACTCATGTCTATGACTGCGTCAATTGGACGTACGAGCTCGCACTCGACATCTTAACATCTGATCGCTCCAGTCAGCTTACGACGTTACATCCCATCACCGAGGATATGGAGCAAACGATAAGACTGAAGAGACCCCAATGCCAAACCAAGATAATCATCGGCATGAGCACCAATCTTGAGCCTTTCGAAAAGCAATTCTGGCAGGACCTGCCCCAATGGCTAGAACAGGGAAAGATTGCGTTACAAAAGTTCCAGATCATCGAAGGATTGGATGCTCGAAAGGTGAATGCGGCACTTGACTCTTACGAAGATGGAAAAGCAGTCTTACAAGCTGTTGTGCATCCCAATCATGACTGAAAGATATGGGGACCGGGAACCATAGCTTTTATCACTACTATAAAAATCTCCCAGACCAAGGAAATGCCTTTCCCACAAATGTTTAGTATAAACGTCAAAAGATACTGAAGCGAAACAGGACAATGGTCTTCGTGATATCTCTAGGCCCCAAACTTGACCGCTGGGCATTACAGTCTTACAAATCCTTCAAACGCAGATTGGATAATCGAGATTCTCGGCCCATTTATATTGGACACATATCCATCTAGTTATGATTGCCATTTGTACGGCAATATGACTTGGAAGAGTGACCGTAATGATGGGGTAATATCGACATCACTGCCAGTTATGTTCCCCAGTCAGCCTGATGCTTTCTGAAGGGGCCACATGCAACTATTCCAATAGCTGGGTAAATCTAGATTCAGCTGCAAACCCAGCCATCGTATACCTAGACCTGGCAAGATTCTTGTGTGCCTTTCGTCTGGACAAAGAACTTATCAGCGGATGAATTTGACGCAAATGGAGACTAGCCGACATTGGCGCTAGTGTTCTCCAGCCACAAGTGCAAAGCCTCCTCAACCGCAATCCCTTTCTCTCCACTTCTGAACGCATCGCTCTGTCGCCGCACCACCACGGTCTTGACGGGATTGAAGAGCTGAGGACCATGCATCTCAGCTATGGCCTGAGGTCTTGACGATCATTCAGCTACGCCATCGACAGTAGCCAACGTCGCGGCTCTGGGGGATCTGCAAGCGATTGAGGCATGCGGGACTACCTTACTTATCCTCCATGCCGACAGGAGATAAGGTACCATCTGATTGGCAGATGCTGTAGCTCGTGAAGGTCTCAGCATTAAGTCGGCCATCGGCCATTTCTATTGCTGTTGTACACCAAAGGGCCAGTCTCATGGTACAAGGAGTCACTCACTCATGGGGCCTTTCCCTTCTCGTCCTGGGGTCCTGGGGTCTTGTCCCGGACTTTGTGCTCTGCCTTTTCGTAGGCTCCCGGCAGGTCGCCCGATCCCCATGGAGTAGTAATAATCTAGTAGGTAGTCGTAGTAGTGGTAGTCGTAGTAGATCCAGATGATGTGTTGCCTTTTGCTGCTTCGTTTATGCTTGTGTGGTCAAACCTAGTGCTTTCTTCCTTCCGGCCCAAGAAATTGGCAACCCATATCCCCCCCCATTTCTCCATTTCTTCACTGCCTCCATTCTTTCCTTCTTTTACTCTTGTTTTCACCACAATTCACCATCAAATTCTTCGTCACAGACACGTTCCCGGCCGCTTTTTGCCAGACTTTTCGGCGTGTCTTGTCATACACAAATCAAGGGGCAACTCTGGCCACACTTAAGCTTTCAGCAAACATTATTACCTTAATAAACGCTCGTGTTAAAGGCCCTGACCGACTTTGACTTTCTTTTTGAAGCTATCGCGACTTCCACCATCCAAAGGTCCAATAACTTCAACTCTACCACCCACTGCCCATATATCCTGCATCTAGCGGACTGCTTCCCATAGGATTACTGTCTGCCCGTACTTTAGTACAGGTTCCTGTGTTTTTTCTGTATGGTGGTGTAGTCTGTAGAAGATCATGTCAACGGCAACCGAAGTGCCACGACCGCGCGACGTCCACAGCTCTTCGCCAGGCCTGTCATCTCCTCCATCTCCGCATTCGCCCACAAATGCAGCATCCTTCTCCCCGTCAGACATTCAACCGCATGCGGTTGTACCTTCGCAAAAAGGGAATGTTGAATCCAACGTTGGCGGAGGGGAAACGACGAAACCGAACCTCGCTAAAGTCATGAACACATCTGCTCCCAAGAAAATCCCGAGACCTCGCAAGAAGAAAGAAAGCGATGGCGCAAAATCATCCACTGCAACTGCGACTGAGGGCAAAGAGCCACCGAAACCTAGGAAACCTCGAGCTGCTCCCGGAACAGCTGTGAAGAGAAGATCAAAAGCATCTCTAGAAGCAAATGACGCTAAGCTAGCCGCACCACCAGTTGCACAACGCCAACCCAAGATAACCGAATCGTTGCCGTCGTCGGCCCCCCCGCCAGAATACGGTGTTCTTACGTTCCCGTCGCACCAAAATGGAATAATTGAAGCTATTCGCGTACCACCCGATCCCAGTCACAATGTAACACAATTGAATCCGCGGCCAACAAGCGGCCAGAACTATGATCCCATTCGATCCTCTACAATAGAACCTCGCACAATGGCTCCCAGTCCAATTGTTGTCAAAGCAAGGGCATCTACGCCTCCGAGATCTACCAATCAACCAAGTGCCTCTCCAGGCTCAATTGCCAGTATTATCGAGCCACCGCAACAGTACACATTCCTCCAGTCGTCGAAGCGGGATGGGCCATCCCCACCTGTGACTAAAAAACCTCGTCTTTCTCCGCAACCCGCCCCACCTCAGCCTTCATTCGCATCAATCCCCAGAGAGTCATTGCCGGCGGCGCTACAAGCACCGAAGGAAAATGCAGCAACACCTATGGACATCGATACGGATCATACCGCTCAGATACCTGAAAAGGCTGCGACCCTGATCAAAAAATGCTCAACCTCTACCCCCGGCGCTTCTTCCTCGGCACATTCTCCGAAACCTACTCGTAAAAAGGAGACTCCAGTAGCTCTATCATCGGGCAATGGCCTCCTCTCTGGGTCTATCTTTGGTGGAGCCTTGGATGCTACAGCGCCTGGCAAGACTGCACCGACGGTGGTCCTGCATGTATCCTTGGACACTGAGAACAAATATGTCAACTTTGCCCGCTTAGCCGAGGAACGCTATGGCTTCAATGCATTACATCCACGACTCGCCGCGCAGCAAGAGCGGCTTGCCCGTGTTGCTGCTGCAGGGGCCGCGCTCGAGAACGCCCACAAATCCGGATCTGGGATGTCCGCTGACGAAATGTCTCTGGATCTGTCGGAGGGGGAAGGAGATGGGGAGGTCAGTAATGTCGAGATGGGCGGGATGGGATTGGACGGAGAAGGCATGGGCGTCCCCAGATCAGGGGGCGAAGGCAGCGAAGGACCGGTGAAGAAGGCGCCGAAGAAGCGGATGATGAAGGAGGATATGTACGACAAGGATGATCCATTCGTGGATGATACTGAGCTAGCTTGGGAGGAGCAAGCGGCGGCCAGTAAGGATGGGTTTTTCGTGTACAGTGGGCCGTTGGTGCCCCCAGGGGAGGATGCTAACATCGAGAGGTACGTTCCTATATCCTATCCCCTTCGAGAGCATTCACTGACCAAACATAGAGCCGACGGGCGAGCAAAGCGCGGTCGCGGAAGGGGCAGAGGAGGAATCGCAAGAGGTACCGGACGAGCAGTCGCCGCCAAAGACGGCACCCTCGGCGCCACGAAAACCGGGACAGTCAGAAAACCGAGAGTCACCAAGGCAGCCAAACAGCAGATGGAGCAGGAAAAGGTGCAGCGCGAGAGCATGGCCATCCTGGCGGCGAAACCGAGCACCTTCCCTGCCTGAAACCGGTCGGTGTTGGGGGTTTGCTTTTTTGCACTGGCTGTTCCGGGCTATGGGGCGTTTCATCCATGATAAAGGGCCATTTATCTTTATGTCTATGAGCTAATGTAGCCGGAGCATCCAGATGGCTTGTGTACTATTAATCGGGCGTGGGGTCTTTTCCTTGGTGCTGGAGGTTGCTGGTTGAAATAGATGTTTTGTGGTGCAAAGCACAACATCAGAACAAATCGCGGCTTTTCTAACGGGCGAACTGGACTTCTTCGTTGCTGCTAAGAGCTACGCTTTAACCTTCGTCGACTTTTCTATTCTCTCATCTGGATATCTCGCTATAGCTTGCGGTCCAACCTCTTGTTCACTAATGGCTTTGTGTCTATATGACTAGATCTCCACAATCACGATCCGGCGAATGCCTTAGTCCTGTCATCTTTTTCTCTCTCACACACAAAAAGCAGCTTTGAACTATCCACCCGCTCGAACCGACTTCTCAAAAACAGCTTTCGAACCCTTCCACCACTGATGAAATCCCACCACTAATAATATACCCATTTCCCGAAACAGGAAGGATAAAAAGGGACCTAACCTACCTACCTGCTTGAGAAAACCCAGTTCAGATCGTTTTGTAAATATGCAATTAGAGAATAGGTAGGTACAGCGCTGGTAAAGGAACATACAGTAGTAAAACACACAAGACCTCCTGGGAAATCACAACTACGACAGAAAAGGAAATCCACGTTGGTGAAATTTGCGAGATTCTCGGATTTGGTCTTTTCGTGGTTTTGTTACGTGGGTGGTTGATAGGGGTTGGTAGGCTGGAAGGGGGAGTTATGGGTGAGATTTTGATGGGTTAGAGGGATGGGGAAAGGGGGAGTGTGTGTGTGTGTGTGTGTGTGTGATTAGTGTATAATTGATGATGAAAGGATGTGTTGGAGAGAGAGTGTGCTTTTGAAAATTTAAGATGCGGAATGGACGATGCTGGGTTACAGGTGATGTAGTAGATCAGTAAGATTCTCTTTTCCGGGCCTTCATGCTACTTGTGCCCTCGAGCATGTACAATCCAGAGAAGTGGCGCTTTACCGCAGCCAACAAAATGAAGATGCTATGAAGGGTAAAATGGGTAAACTCATATGGCGGAATAGAAGCTGCTGCTTTCCAGCATGAGGTAGCAGATCGGCAACCTTTCCATTCCCAGGCCTCCAAGTCACTCTGGACTCCCAAGCATGTACAATCCAGAGAAATGATATTTTTTGCCTCAACAGGAAAAGAAGATCCTGTCTCTTCCAAACATTAACAAGGCCACATGATATCAAACAACCCTCTCATAAACCTTCCACCAAAGCCCAATATTAGCCGCAACAACCAGATCCAACATCTTCAGTCCCTCGTCTTCAATGATCAATTTTCCGAGCTTTGCCTGCTTTCCCGCAAAGCCGCCACCAGCGAGCTCTTGGCCAAGTGAGAGGTCCATTCGCTCGTCTCCATCAAAATCGTCATCGTAGCCTTTTGAGTCGTATCTTTCAAAGGACGGATTGTGCCGACGGTGCTGCGTCGAAAAAAATGAAGACTTTTTGGATTCTCTCGACGTGTCATTCGGGGACGGACTTTTGGGAGAAGGGCCAAATGCCTTGGAGCTGGGAAGATTGAAGCGAAGCTCGCTCACTTGGACTGAGCGTGATCCTGCTTTCGAGTCTAGAGTCGCAGGGGCGATAGTGTGCTTGCACTTTACAGAACGACCTAAAACGCCCACGTCGAAGTCACAGATGCCATCCCAAGGGCTCCGGAAAACGTAGTGCTTCGTTTTTGGGGGCTTCGACCGCTGTGATGTCGGTGAGGCGAGGTTAGCCACTTTTGTGTTCTCACTCTCGTGGCTTGGTCTGTGAAAATTGAACTTTGGTCTGGAATTATGTGTATTCGGTGAGGAATTTAATGCATTCAGCACAGGCCTCAGCTCAGGTCTGGTTTCGTCACAGGACGCCTGGAGCTGGCGTCGAAACATTGCTTGTCCTCCCCGGCCTTCTTCCAAAGCAAGCATTTCATGATTCGGAGATGGTCGAAGCAAATCTATTGCTTTAAATTGATCACGCTGAGACTTGTTTCCCTCAAATATCGAATAGCCAGGGGTTGAGATCTCGATTGACATTGCACCGTTTATATACCCGGGGTTTCGGTCATACTGCGGACCAGGCACATCGTTTGAACCCTTGAACACTTCGTCAACGTTATTTGAGATTTTGCCCACATTCCATTGAAATCCATCATATCGGCGAATTAACGTGAACGAGGTACCTTTGTCTCCAAGACGGTGCCCAGCCCTCTCAATGGTTTTGGACGGCTCCAGAGTAGCTTCCAAATCCATGAAATGCGGACTTCGATGGAACTCTTGCCTACTAATATTGGGTCTAGGCGGTAGTAGTGGGGGACCCGGTCCAAACTCGTCGGGAGATCGATTGGAAGAAACGTCTTTCCTTCTAATACAGGGCCTAGGCGGTAGTGATGTGCCGGTCAAAGTTGGCTGTTCCGACCACCTCCTCAGATTAGCGTTCTGTCTTTCAGGGACTGGCTCAAGAGCAGCACTGTCTGCAGAACGGAGACGCTGGTGCATGGGACGAGGCCCCAATAGGGTTTGTGCAGGGCTTATCGACGAAGGTTCTGGATCTACGCGCCTGGAGCCTGTTCCGGAGCCTGTTCCATAGCCAGCAAACTGGCGCCCATATTGTGTACTGCCTTTTGCACCCTTTGCAGGCGGTTGGTAATAAGGATAGACCTTTGGAGGAGGTTCGGGGCGATCACCCAAAGCTAGTTGAGGACTGGCTGGAAGAGGCTTTCTTGGAACGCCATCGATACTACCGTGAGGTGCGTCACCATTAGCTTCTCCGTTGCTGACCTGGTGGTTTTGTTCCCGTATCCAAATTTCTCGCAATTCATCATCCTCTGCCCCGTCCACATGCACGTAGTAAAGTGAGCTTTCGATATCTTGAGCAGTAACAACTTTCTGGAGCGGCTTCATTGTCGTGAGGAAAATATCTAATTATTCCATCAGCGTCTTGTCACCCAGAACAGAGTTAAGAGTAACAATTACTCACCTTTACTACCAGGGACTCGTGCGATATACAGCACCAATAGCTGCTGTATCTCTAGTACCGCATTGTTCCACGGATTCAAAGGCGGATTGTCTGCAAGACTTAGCACTCTCGACAGTGAGCTTGCTTCAACTGCTGGCGCCATGAGGACAGTACGAAAAAAAGATGTATTCAGAAACAAGGCTCTGAATCCCAATTTTGGATGGAAGTCTTGACCGATATTCACATTGATTGCTGCCTGGACATGCGCAGTCTATTGACTTGTCACTATTAGTCCATGATGCTGAATTGTCAGTGATGCCCCCTTTGGGCCCATCGCAATTTTGAAAAGGTAACTGTAGCTTTACATCGTTAGGTTTGCGGTGGTGGCGAGGATACACAGTATCAGCGTTTGTTCAGATGGTCCGGCAACCTACTGCCGTCTCCAATTTGCCACTTGGAAAATCTGATTACTCGACACTACATTTCTTAGATACGTCTGCTTGACAGCAAGTGCATTCACGTAGAATATTGTTGAAATCAAGTCTTGATTCATACCTAAGTTGTGCCCTACGCACATTGTCATCCATCAGCATTTCCAATTTGGTGCGTGATTTAAGATCTGCAACCCAACAGCACTCATGGTATGTGAATTAATCCTAGATGTCCAAATTTCTAAATAGACTACTAATAGACTACTAACAACAAGGCAAAACCCAAGAAATCCAAATCGGCTGGATCGAAGCCAGTTGACACTACTCCCGCTGAAGCCCCGTCGAATCACGCAGAGAAGGACCAGGACCAGCCGCAGTCCTCGTCGCAGGTGAAACCGTTTGATATGTATTTCAGCGTCGCTGCTGACAATCATCAGGCAGTATCAACGCAGTCAGCACCATCGGACTTTGAAAGCTTCTACCTTCAGCAAGTCACGACCGAATTTGCAGACGATTTAGACAAGATCAGGAATGCCAGTGACTTTGGTGAGAAGTCCTTGTCTGTGTTGGTTGCGGCGTTGAAGCAGGGTACGAGTACATATACTGAAGAGGAACGGAGAAAGGTGATGGGGGATCCTTAACCTAGCCTAGCATGAGAAAAATGAATCATTTGGGCCTCTCGGGCTGCAACATTCTGATAGAGGCTTAATCAAGATACTCTTTGGTCTCCTTAATGCTCAGTCAACAAAAAGATAACAATGAAGCAACAGTTTTGGATTTCGATTATAGAATTTCCATTGAGCAATGATCGAAGCCGATTGAATTCCTCTTAGAGTCTTCGAAGGTGAAATTAATAGACTAGTAATCATCAAGACGTTAGGTGTGAAAGGTAGACAAGAGACAAAAGACGATTTTGCAATCGGTCCTTTTATTAACATGTAATTCAATTTTATTTCTGAATGATGCTTGAAAACCGAATACGAGATTTTCTTATGTCTCTTGATGGTGCTGAATAGGTCAAGAAGACGTGACACGTTTTTCAAGCAGGAGGCCGTTTAAGAAGTCTGATGTGCTTTCATTCTGCACTGAATAGCGAATATTGGAGTAGCAGTAGACGAAGAAACAGTAGACCAGTAGATAAGAATTGTATGCGAAAAGTTTCTTCGACAAAATTGACTTGGTGGACAATTAGAAGTGGTAATTGAAAGTCACAAAATTGGTATATAATTTAAAATAAGACCTTTTTTTTTTAGGGTGGAGGAGACGGAGCTATATCTGATTAAAAACTTGCCTTTTAGTATGTAATCATCAGTCCACCTGTCGACGCCTCAGCTAACAATTTCCGCAGCCAGTCTTTACAGTGGCCCGCTCCGATAACCACCATATCAATCTTTGGAATCACAATGCTATCCCTATGGGTATAAAATTTTTGTGTATGTGAAAGTACTTCTCAATACCTAAATGATACAGCTCATTCAAATATATATTCTTTTTAGCTATCATGAGCATTGAACTCTCAACCTGCTTTTACTTTTAGTGAATGACAATGATACTTTCATTCTTACCTTCCGTCATAATTCTTCCAGTCAGCTTCGAGATATACTTATGGCCGACGGTGAGACCATGTAAGGTCCTCACTGCAGTTCTATCATCTTTTAGAAAAGACTGTATTTCTACAATTTAAGGAGGCAGATGACCGGCGAGGCCTTGGGACTAATACTTTCTGATCTTAACTCAATTGACAACAGCATAAAAATAACCCTACCATCTGCATATTACCTACCATCGACCCTGGTCTGCCTCGGAGCCTGGATTCTCCCAGCTCATCGGCGTGCTTCTCGCACCTTTGATCCGCATCTGACATCTTCTGGTGGCCGGCAAGTAACCTGGATACTGGATGTATCGTTTCCAAAACCGTCCACCCTCGTAACATTACCAAAGCAGCACCATTTCCGTTATTGGAAACCTTCTGCCGAGTTGACAAGTTCAGTTGGAAGACATACAAAAGCTTTCGCAAGAATCACGAGTCTCTCTGTTCCATCAGTCAACATATGAAACAAGCAAAAGCGCTTGAACTTTCGATAATCGGGAATCCTATGTCGATAGTTCTAAATAGAAGATAACCAAGAATGCTCGAGAAACATGATAATCGTCCGTTCACACGAACAGACGATGACAACGAAGCACTCAAAAAGCAAAGCCCGACGCCTGCAGTACCCAAAACAAACAAGAACAAAAAGCACCGGTCAAACGAAAAACCAGGCAGCCAACTCCAGCAATCCAAACACTCAAAACTCACGGCATCTATCCACGCGCTTCGAAACCTCCGACTCCTCTTCCCCTTGAGAAATTCAACGGGTCCCAAAATTGTTTGAACATTAGCAAAGTCTGTAAGTCTAACCCTCACTATCCGATGATATAAAATCCGGTTACGGCGGTGATTAACCGGTCGCCATAAGTGGGATTTGCCATTGCAGTTGGGGCTGTGGAAGCACGGCACGGGCAGTTGGGATATGATGCCGGGCTTTCTTATGTTCTGAAAGGGGAAGGAATGGGGATTGTGACGACAGAAGCATATATCGCGACTTTAGAGGGGGGGTGGTCGGGTCTCGGGCTAGCTTGGGGTTATACAGTATCCCATAAGGTATGGGGTTTCTGTTAGTTTACTCAGTCGCGTCAGACCAGGAGCAGTTATAGTACGGTTAACCAAAACATTTTTCTCACCCTCTCTTCAATTACCTCTACTCATTCTCTACCGCCATCCTACCCTACACTACCCCCACAGCATCCCCACCAACTACCTCCGTCCCTTCCAAAACAGAAAGCCGTCCAGACCAGCGCGCATCTCAACGCTATTCCCAAACCAGGCTCTAAAAGGGACGCATCCCCAGCCCTGGCTTCCCGCATCCAAAACCCATGCAGGTTGTGCCAAGCGAATGCAGAAGAGAGTTTCTATACAGACAATCCCCAGAAGCGGAAAAGAAGTATGTGAAAGCGAATGTGTATGTACAACTCGAGAAGCGAATGTTGGTGCACGCGGAAGTGGGTATCCTGTGTTATGCGAAGAAGCGAAAGGGGGATTCCCCAGAATAGGGGCGACGGATTAGGTATTATATAGTAATTGTGCCCGCTAGTACCCAAGAGACGGGCCGAATTATGTACATTTTGAAAGCCTGTAGGGTCGTGGTGGCAGACACACAGGAGTGGAAGGGTGATGTAGTGGCTCGCTTAACGCAATGTTTCCATAATGTATGGCCGTGATTTCATAATTGGGTAGGACTTCGACAGGAGGACGAAATCGAAAGTAGTCGAGACCTTCCAGTAGGTCGTTTGTGCTACCGCTGCGCCTCGGTATCTGAATGTGAAGCCAGTGTTTCTCCTTCCCATATCGACTGGCTCTCATCAACAGGACTCAACGAGCCCGAAGATATCGAAGACGAGGATCCAATAGTCCACTCATCGGCATCGGCATGATGACCAGCATCAAGATCTGCGAGAGCGTAACCTTTCTCTGCGGGGTCTTCGCCAACTTCGGTGTAATCGTAATCCCAGCGAAACATCTTCTCTGGTTGCATCCGTGGGAGGAACTTCGACTTTGCGACGTAAAATACGACCCCCGCGACTGTAAAATATTAGATATGAAGTAAAGGAGGGTCATTAGAAAACCTACGTAAACTTCCGCCGACCAAATCCACGGCGTAATGGTGCGACAGATACATTGTTGCCCACCACAGCCACAGTGTATAGGCAATGAAGAAGGGCCTGAGACGAGGAAACACATGGCTCATGAAAAGGGCTTCGATAACAGCGCTTCCTGCATGTAGGGAGGGGAAAGCACCGAAAACCATCGGTGATCCGGTAAAGGTGGGGGTATATAGAGCAATACCGAAGAGCTGATCGATACGCGCAAGACCAGCAGGTGATCCCTTGATGGCGTAAGTAGCTGGCGCCAGCCCATACTTGTTTTCGTACCAAGGAGGCGAGCACGGAAATAGCAACTGTATCGAAACCCCAATCAAGTTCATGTAGCCGAAACTTCGCGCGAAGACCGGTACTGTTCCTGGCGATGCAAATATGAACATGATGCCGGAGCAGACAAAAGGTGCTCCAAAATGTATTATCCCGTATGGTAGCCATGCCATGATATCCAAAAAGGTATTCTGATGAGCAGAAAGGATGTTACTGAGGTTCGCGCCGTAGAATATGTTCTCTAGAGCTGGTAGGACCCGGACCCATATTGGTGGCCGCCAGTCGCTTGGTATAAACCTTAAGAGTCATATGTTAGCTATCAATTCGTGGATTGATACGTTAATGTCTGCCCTCGTGTAATCGCCATGATGCAAAGGGAAAACGCCAAAAATGCCAGAACAGGATAACTCGCTTACCCGCATGCGTAGAAGAATATGAGCCAGCTCGCTATAGGCATAAACGGTAGGGCGAATTGGCGGGTGAGTGGTAGTATGAGGGAGATGAGCATGAGCGTCGCAATGGCCGTTTTTATGATGGGCCCAGGGGAGGGTATTATTGATAAGGAGAAAATGCCGAGGATGATGAGTATTAGGTACTGTCCATCGTAATAAGACCATCGATGCACACGGAGCGAGCGGAGGGTGTCGGCAGGTGATAGAGATGTCTGGAGAGAGGCAAGGGAAGACGACGGCGACTGTCTACTCCGTATCTTTGACTTGAGCCTCCGCCGTATGCGATGAGGTATTATCGCTCGTAACGAGGGTGGCCATGAGAGAGGTAGTTTGGCTTTTGAATAGGTCTTTTGAAATTCTTTCCGCGAGAGGAACGACTTCATCGTTATCTGAGGCCTGCCGAGCAAGGCCGGGGAAGCCGAAGAGTTGTTTCTCTCTGTCTCTCACAACGCGACTCCACCGCGAGTGCTGTGTCTCAGATATGGGGGTTCGTTCAACGGCGGTAGCACCAGCCCAGCAGAGTGGCCAGCTCAGCGGAGCACGAGGCTTAAGATTTTGAGGCAGGCGGCGGAAAGTCGGGGGAATGGGGGATGTTCTAGAGTACCGTACCTATTCTAGCTCGCGCACTCGGCTCGAAATGCCGCAAATGTCAAGCGAATTAATATTGGGCGGTCAGAATTGACAGAGAGAATAAACGCGTGTTAGGATGCAGCGAACAATATCAACCCCTCTGGTAAGTGGTAATGGAAGGGGAAGGGGAAGGGGAAGGGGAAGAAGGGGAAGATGTTTTCTCTCAAACGACGACAGGAGGATTACTCCGTACTCAGGGATTTAATCCGTTCAAGCCGTGGGTTTTCGGTAGGGCGCAGTAATATGCACACACCTAGGTAAGGAATACGTATTTTCATCTTTCATTTTAAAAAACCCCAGTCGCTCTGCTCTCAAAAGGCCTCATGAGTGGCTAAAGTACTCGCTACCGTGATTGATCGATAATGATTTGCAATCTAATCTATCCACCGTCTAATCTCCCTCCACTTCCGACTTCACTCCTCAATTATAGTACCTAAGCGTGCTAAGGTGCTAAGGTACCTTACCTTACCTTCCATGTTTTATACCAAGTATTATTTACCTACTCCGTACCTACCATACTTCCCGTAGACTCTCGCAGTCATGTAGCAATGGAAGAGGCTGTTCGGATCCTTCAGGCTATGCAAGTCAAATGTCAAATGTCATCTGTGACCTGTGACGTGTTCTAGTGTTTATGCCATCCGGAGCATCACTGTGCCGAGGCGGTGAACAATAATGTATGCGGTTAACGGCTGACTGACTGGATGGCAGTAAATCTCTAATTAAGGGATCTGATGGTGCTTCAAGCGCTTCTCATAACGCTTGATGGTCGGCATACATTGCCTTGGCTACCCTAGCCTTACAATTGGAAGGCCGGTGCCTATGGTTACTCAAAGGGTAATGGTGCTGGAGGTCATCTACTCAGTAAAGGTGGCAGGATCGGAAATGCAGCACAAGTGAACCAAGCTTTGACATGGCAACACGCTGTGGGCTCAGTCTGCACGTTACGAATTGAATCCTATCTATCCGCCTTCACTGCTAAAGGTACAAGAATGGCCCAACCAATCCCCAGGCTTTAAAACATCCGTCATCCCAATCATCCGTTTACATCATAGTGAGCGCTTGATCAAAATTCTGCGTCGAGCTTTCATCACAGATATCGGCCCAAGGGTTGGTGAAGACGGCGTCGAGCCTATCCGAGAAGACTTGGGACTCCGTGTCGACAATTGCCGGATTTTGTCCATTGAGAAGATCTTGGAATATCTGGTCGACGTCAAGCTCAGGTTCGGACGAGTCGTCGGATCCAGTTCCCGAGCCTTCTCTCGACATTGCCTGACTGAGTAGGTCCAATTGGGCACCTAGTTCGTCTTCTGGTATCGTCGTGATCTGTGGCGAGGGGCTCATGCTCGCCGCCTTCGGAGTATGCGAGTGCTGAGAATGATGTGATGAATAGCAGTTTCCGGTGCTATAACCTGGAGACGTGGGTGGTGTGTAGGTAAAGAAGTCGGGCGGGAGGGCAGTTGTCATCAGTGGCAAGGAGTCAATGTTGTCCTGAGTGTTCACCCCACAGATATCCATATCGTCGAACAGCTCTGGTGGGCTTGGGTAGGAGCTTTCCGAAGAGCCAGATACTGACGATGCGCATGCTCTCTCTAGTACTCTCTGTCGAGTTTTTGCTGCTTTGTCTAGTCTCTCTTCTGTGTCAGGCCTTGTCTTCCTAGGTCTACCACGTTTGGTTGGCTGCTTGGGACCTGCTCCTCCGAAACCTCCAACACACGTGTTTCGCTGTCTGTGTCGGGTTAAAGCGTCATGCCTGGCAAACCCGTTACCGCAAGGACACACGTATGGCTTGATGCCACTATGAATCTTGCCGTGTCGCTTGAGGTCGTGTTGGCGTACAAAACATTTGTTGCAATGATTACAGCGAAACTGTCGGTCGCCAAGGTGGGTCTGGACGTGCGACTTGATGTTTTCTTTGCGCCCAAATTTCTTCCCGCAGCCGTCGTACACGCACATCCATTTCTGGTCAATCAAGTCAGGACCGCAGATGAAGGATGCAATCTCATCAGAGGTGACGCCAGTGTCTTCGATCGATGCATCGACCTCGAGATCGAGCTCTGGTATTGATTGAGATCTCGGCTTGAAGGGCTCCTTGACAGGTGAAGGGTATGTTCCGAGATCTACAGCACTCTTTGAAATAGGCAAATTAGATGTCCGAGGAGAGATCGGAAAGTCTGAAAGATTGTCTGTTGTGGTACCAAACAACGACATGTGCGCTAATTCTGGTGAAGGTTGAAAAGATGACAATGTTGGCGACAGAGCATTCGACATTGGCGAGTAGTGCGATGAATCGTACCCATTACTACATGTTGGGAAGTCCAGCTTTAGGTTCTCCAAATTGAGAAAATCGGGCGGAGGAATGGCCGTGATATCAAAGGACTTTGGTCGCTTGTGACGTCCTGTTTTCGGTGGTGATGGAAGCTCAGAGCCAGGCATGAAAGCACCCTGCTTTGAAAACGAATCTTGCCACGACGATCCACGTTGCATTGCATGGGAAGCCTTGATGATCATATTCGGATCTTTTCTAACAGGAGATGACCCCGCTGTCCGGCTCTCTGAGGCTTGCTGCACTCTCGTATACTTTTCGGAAGGCGTCGTGGCTGGAGTTATAGGAAAATAACCTTTATGATATTAGCAATCGCGTTCTTGCGGGCTCGAGCGAAGGTTCAACCTACTCGTAGCCGTTTGTTTTATCGGCGTAGAAGGTCGTAAATGTCCTTCTCTACTCTCTGGACGCAAAGATCCAGGCCAAGACCCAGGCAAACCATCGTTGCATGGTACCTTAAAAGCGTTTATCTCTCCAGGGTTTGATGTGTCTCGGACGTTTCCAACCAGCTCATCTCCGAGACCTTCAAGGTATCCAGCGGAAGCAGCAAAGTTGGTGTATTGAGAAATGTCCGTGTGTGAATATTTGCTGATAATTTCGAATATGTCATCCTTCGTATTAGGTTGTTGCTTGAAAAAGTCGTCGTCTGCAATGATCCCGGTGCCAAATTCCTGCTCTGGCGCGGGCTGAATGTATCTGGGAGAGTCGTTCTGATGTACTGGTTCCTGTTTGTTCAATTGGCCCGGTCGAGCCATTGGTTGCTGTTGCTGCGCTTCTCGCATTGTATGCTGCTGATATTGATAGAGTCCTTGGTCAATACTTACTGTTTTCTTGTCCTGCTGGGATAATCCTTGGGGTTTGAGGTCATAGATCATTTGATCTAGGCTTTGTCCGCGTCGGTGGTTGTCGTACTGTGGTTGCGTTGCAGGAAGAAGAGGGACCTTCGGGGCGATGGGTACCGTGGGTGTCGAGTTCTGCCGTCGGTGGTATCCTGATGGAAGGTCGGAAGTTTGGTTAGGCAGCATGGAGATGCAAGTCGAGTTCGAATTGGGCGTTGTCGAAGACATAATGGAGATCCTTCGTGATTCGATACTGCCAAACTAAAGTCAGTTTTACTCAGCTCGGCATATGGGTTAAAGATACGTACCTCACGCAGCGTAAGCTGTTCGGCCGGGCAAAGCTTGAGATCCTTGAGTTTTACCCAGTCAAATTGAAATTTTATCGTACGATTAAGTTATGGTGCTGAAGGGGATGTTCCTGGGCAGGTGCTCTCCACGGATCGAAGCTCCTGGTTGATTGCCGGATTTTATGCGATTAAGTAGAGTTATAGGCCTTGAGATCGTAGGTCAAGATGTTCTTAGAGTTTGTAGTTCAAGCTCAGCTTGCGATGATGGAGGGTTTGATGACAAGAGCATGGCGTTTAAAGAATCAATACTGTGTGTCTCGGTAGTGCTGGGCAACGTCCGAGGGAGCAGGGGAGAGCTCCAGGGAGCAGGGGAGTGGGATGAAAGAATTGCGACACTAAAACCCGTGCTACACACGTTTTGCCTAAGCGCGAGCTTCTTGAGTACAACACTCACAATTACGTATGATCACGAAAGATGGTCATGATAGTTCCAGACTTTACAGAGTACTCATACAGATAGTAAGGAGTGCATTCCAGAATCCTCAAGCACTACAAGCTTTTCGAAGTTTCATAAACCCCCAGTATCAGACCAGCAATCTATACCTCCGTATGTCGCTTTTATTCTGTCAAGAGGCGGATCCGCAAGGCTTGGCGTATGAGCTAGACTAGCGCCTCAATAAGCGAGACACACAATGACTTTCTCTCGAGTTTGTCTCCTACCTTGATTTCTGAATATTTCTGCAGACGGTTGAGGACGACAATTTTGTCGAGGTAAGTTTGGAACAACTCCACATGAATTAATATGTCTTTCGATCTCGTTCGGCATATTATGCTCATTGCCGAAGCTTATCCCGTTCTCTGTAGGCCATAATGCAGATTTTCGTCAAAACCCTTACGGGTAAAACCATCACCCTTGAGGTGGAGTCGTCGGACACTATCGACAATGTCAAGGCTAAGATCCAAGGTGAGCGATCTGATACCATTCCTTCTAGCGCCTTCTGTACATGCTTAAACCCCCCAGACAAGGAAGGAATCCCGCCGGACCAGCAGCGCCTGATCTTCGCTGGCAAACAACTCGAGGATGGCCGTACCCTTTCCGACTACAACATCCAGAAAGAATCAACGCTCCATCTTGTCCTTCGTCTGCGTGGTGGTGCCAAGAAGCGCAAGAAGAAGGTGTATACTACACCCAAAAAGATCAAGCACAAGCGCAAGAAGACGAAGTTGGCTGTGCTCAAGTACTACAAGGTGGATGGAGACGGCAAGATTGAGCGGTTGAGGAGAGAATGTCCTACACCTGAGGTAAGCCGCCGGTGCAAACATCCAGTGGCAGAAAATGCTAATGATGCGATACAGTGCGGGGCTGGTGTCTTTATGGCTGCTATGCAAAATCGCCAGTATTGCGGCAGATGCCACCTTACCTACGTCTTCGACACTTAGATGGATAGATCTTTGTACATGTTCATTAGAGCAGTTTGACAGGTTCCCAAATGTCACTAAGTATCCAAAGTAGCGGAGAATATTCTTTACGCCTCACACTCAAATGCTGCTGGGGATCAGAGTTAAATGTCATGATTGTCCTTTTGGTGGAAAGCTCGAAGGGTGCTTTCTCCCATCGCGTGCTATACGAACATACTTTAAGGTACTTAAAGACGTCCATTGCCCATTCCAGTCCCGCAACAGCCTTAGGTTCTGCTCATCCTTTACATCTGGCATCCAGAACCCCGAGTTGTATTCCCGCTCCTCTACTGCCACTCGCTGCTTCAGCAGATCCTCCCTCGTACTTGAAGCTCGGCCAGGCCTTCGTTCCTCTTTGAATTTTGCCAGCTCCTCGTCGTCACGTCTTATGTACCTAATAAAGCTTAAGCCCTAGTCTTCAGGTACTGTAGTATAATCGACCGACCTCTCTATGAGACTCGCGATCTTCTCCGCTCCAATCGGCCCATCTGTGGCTTTTGCGGCTCCTTGGAAAAATGCCACCCTTTGCACTGTAGAAATTGAGCGTCCTGTACGACAACATCTGAGGAAGATTGCAATGCATACTATGGGGTTGATTCGCCTTTGCCCTTGCCGCCGCCAGTTTTTCTAGCTTCTCCCCTCTCGCACCCGCGCGACGCAGCCGTTGGGAGTCTCGGCTGTTCTCATTCAGACTTGTGATGTTGCCCTTCTTCTTGGAAATCTTCTTCTGCAACTTTGCTAGATTTTTCGGCATTGTAACGAACGGGTGTGAGATTGAATGAACTTTGGGGGTTCCAAAGCTCGATGTGGGGGAATTTCTGTGGTGGCAGAACTTTTCACCGCTTTTGGGTCGCTTCCCTTCGCGTTCTCCACTGCGACCTTGCACAAGGGGAGTGCATACACAACACGTAGATAGGGCCTTGTTAAAACTTTTCTATATATTGCCATTGCTTTACTATGCTCCTAGGAAATTACGGCACGTTAATCCTCACTATAGCGCTTGCGCTTCCATTACGATAACCTATGTGGATGAAACCACTGGGTAAATATTGATGAACAAATGGCTCTTGAGTTTGATGTGCTTCCCTACGATCTGCAATGGGTATTTCCGGTGTGTGAATATGTATGAGCGCTCTCTGTTCCACTCCTTACGTTTATAGGCTTGCTTCCACTACTCAAGTCCATCCACAAGCCATGTAATCTCAAAAAGTTCGCCGGTCGAACAATTGGAGTCGACGCCTATGGCTGGCTACACCGAGGGACGGTGGCTTGCGCCATCGACCTCGCCCTGGGAAAACCGACAAGCAAGTATGTTCGCAGATCTAAGTGCGCATTGAGCAAAACACTTACTTCGAATTAGATTCGTCGAGTTCTCGATGAACCGGGTGCGAATGCTCATACACTTTGGTGTCATCCCATACTTGGTCTTCGATGGCGACTATCTACCCAGCAAAGCGTTGACTGAAGGAGAACGGGCTAAAAAGCGGGATGAGAGCAGGAAACTCGGACTCGAACTCCACCGACTCGGTAAACCCTCTCAAGCATACCTTGAACTGCAGAAGGCAGTGGATGTTACTCCAGAGATGGCAAGGCAATTGATCGAGGAGCTCAAGAAGTTGGGGGTGCAATATGTCGTTGCTCCTTACGAAGCAGATGCCCAGCTTGCGTACCTTGAGCGGAAGGGTGTAATACACGGCATAATATCCGAGGACTCGGATCTTTTAGTCTTTGGGGCCAAGTGTCTTCTCACAAAACTCGACCAGTATGGGGATTGCGTCGAGATCAATCGAAGTGATTTCACAGCTTGTCGGGAGATTAGCCTAGTGGGCTGGACTGACGCCGAATTTCGACGAATGGCTATTCTCAGCGGCTGCGATTACTTGACAAACATCAACAAGATGGGCTTGAAGACCGCTTATCGATTTGTACGAAAGTATAGGACGATTGAGAAAATCCTTCGAATGCTGCAATTTGACGGTCAATACCATGTTCCAACTGGATACCTGGAAGCGTTCCAAAAAGCCGAACTGACTTTCCTCCACCAACGTGTGTTTTGTCCACTGGTGAATGATATCGTCATGGCTACTAGCATGGAAATCGACGACGAGCCTAAGGATTTCGAGTTCATCGGGGGTGCTATTGACCGAAGTCTTGCTCTGGGCATAGCCAAGGGTGATCTTCATCCTATGACCAAGGAACCTATAATAGTAACGAGCACTTCTGGGAGTTTGCCAAGCACGCCATGGGGAAGGACATTGAAAAAATCTCTCAGTACTTCTGCGGACCTCAAAGCAAACATGTCAATTGATGCGTTTTTCAAAGCCAAACGGACACCTCTGGCGGAGTTGGATCCAAATAGCTTCACGCCATCTCCGAGTCAGCAACGGCTCCTGCAGCGATCAAATGGGCCTTGGCTATCAACTCCAGCCCGAGCCCCGCCAACACTACCTCGTTCCAGCGCTTCCATGCCACCATCTACCGTAGCGTCAAGCACAGGCTTATTGCCTGCCAGCGGTACGGCTTCTTCCCTCTCTGCACCACACCCGCAAAAACGAAGACGGCTATGCGTAGAACCTGGAGATGCGGTACAACTTCCCCAAACCTCGGCTAATGGGGAGACGCAACGAAGTCGGTTCTTTACACCGTCTATGCAAGATCCGAGTCCAACGCTCAAGAGGAACGGGAAGAGCAGTGGGGAAGGTAAAGATATTAACATCTGGTCTGATGATTCCGTCGAGGATATAATGGCTGGATTGCCAGACGTCTCACATCGTCCTGTAGTGAGAAAGACAGGCAAGCTGAAGATATTCAACGATGAAGAAAGTGGGTGTAAAAGGGATCCGCCGCCTAAATTTCGTCGAGACAACGGCTCTGCCTCGGATGATTCACAATGTTCAATAAGCTCAAACACCACCACAACGACAACCGCTACAAGCTTCACAGATACGACTCTCGCCTGTAGCAAGATTTTAAGTGACCGAGTTGCCTCTAAACCAGCAGCTTTGTGCGAAAAGCTCTCTTACCAGCCAGCATTGCAGAATCGTCCGCCGCAGCGAAACGGTGAAATATACAAGGTTAAATCAGTGGAGCATCAGAGACTTACTCCGCAAGACAGTTCTATAGGCACATCTGCTCCAAACATTCCAGACTCAACTTCCTCGACTTCCAGAATCCAAGATGATGGTGGGACAGTCGAGCCAGTAGCTTCGGATTGGAAGGTCTCACACCAGCATCTACCGGAACCTCGCCTACCACAGCGGAGTGCAAATGAACATAAGGTGAGGCCTGGGGAGTACCAGAGTCTCCTCCAGAACAAATCCAGAACC